>ERZ773010.454-NODE-454-length-28784-cov-24.368652_pt1 | contig 28784 bp, 8 predicted proteins | sample MGYA00580842_ERZ773010 | MGnify/ENA primary metagenome ERZ773010 (study PRJEB29015, sample SAMEA2737982) | human oral metagenome | biome: human oral; feature: human-associated habitat; material: dental | place: China | collected 2107 ...
CTAATATTCTAACTCTAAAAAGTGATAAGGATATTTATATAAATCCAAACTGGTTGAAAAGCCTATATTTTTTTCAAGGCACAATTTCATGGATTTTAAAAGGCAGAAAAAATAATTTGAGAGTGAGAGAACTTTTTAGAAAAAGTAATTAAAGTTGTATAATAAAAAAGACTATCCTTAGATTGTGATAGTCTTTTATTTTTGTTAATCTTAAAAAAATTTTTTTAAAATCAATCAGTGGCAAAAAAAATTAATTTGCCAATGAATTAACTTTTAATGTTAATCTAGATTTTTTTCTTGATGCAGTGTTTTTCTTAAGAACACCTTTTGTTACAGCTTTATCTAATTCTTTATATGCTACGCTTAATGCTGATTTAGCTTCGTCGACATTTTTAGCTTCAACAGCGGCAAGCACTTTTTTTACGAAAGTTTTAGTTCTGCTTCTAATAGCTTGATTTCTAGCTGCATTTCTTTTACCAATAAAAACTCTTTTTTTAGATGATTTTGAGTGTGCCATTTATTTCTCCTTTCAATAATTTTTACTTATGAAATAAAATGCTATATAATTTAATATATGCAAATTACACAATATATTATCATTTTTTTCAATAAAAATCAAGATATAAAGAATAAATTTTTTTCTCTTATCTTGATACTAGGTTATTTTTACATATAAGTTTTATCATTATAAAAATTATGACAAGAGAAATACATTCGTATTTGGTTCTTTTTCCTAATAACAAAATTTTGCTTGATAATTTCTTTATTAAAATAACTATTGTGATTCAGATTAAAAGTGTCGTGATTTTTTTGGAATAAAAACGATTGTTTGAGCATTAGCGAGTTTCGTTTTTATTTCAAAAAAATGCTTAGACGAGCGGGGATTGTAAAGGGGATGGCGATTGTTCCCCTTTACGTATAAAAAAAAGAAAAAATACATGAATTATAGAAAGAAAATTCATTAACAATAATTTTTTCAATAAGTATATTAAAAAAAAAGAAAGAGAAATTTTTTATTCAAATTCCTTGATAAATTTAGAAAAAATCTGTATAATAGATATAGAAAAAGAAAGTTATTTAAAAAATGGAAGGAAGAATGTTTATGAAAAAAAGACCAGTAGTTTTAATAATTTTGGATGGATGGGGAATGAACCATCATGATAATGAAGTAGATGGAGTAAAATTAGCAAAACCTATAAATTTTAACAATTATGTAAAAGAGTATCCATATACTGAATTGAGAGCAGATGGGGAATTTGTAGGATTGCCTGAAGGACAGTTTGGAAATTCTGAAGTTGGGCATACAAATATTGGTGCTGGAAGAGTAGTTTACCAAATGCTGCCAAAAATTACAAAAGCTATTAAAGAAGGTACAATTTTAGAAAATAAAGTGCTGTCAGATATTATGGAAACTACAAAAGCAAATGGAAAAGCTTTACATATTACAGGATTGACTTCTGACGGTGGAGTTCACTGTCACATTAATCACATAATTGGATTAGCTGACATGGCTAAGAAAAAAGGACTTACTGAAGTTTATGTTCATGCGATTATGGATGGAAGAGATACTGCCCCTGAAAGTGGAGTGGAGTACTTGGCACAATTGCAAAAAGCATTGGATGAACTTGGTGCAGGAAAAATTGCTACAGTTGTAGGAAGATACTATGCAATGGACAGAGATAACAACTGGGATAGAATAGAACTTGCCTATGATGCTCTAACTTCTGGAGAAGGAAACTTGGCGGCAACTGCTGATGAAGCAATCAGAAATTCTTATGCAGAAGGAATTACAGATGAATTTGTAAAACCTGTTAAAATTGGTTCAAAAGACAATGGATTAATTAAAGATGGAGACGGTGTAATTTTTGCAAACTTTAGACCTGATAGAGCCAGACAACTAACTAGAACATTTGTTGACCCTGAGTTTACTGGATTTACAAGAAAAGTCTATCCTAAAGTAAATTTTGCTACAATGGCTCAATATGATGCAACATTCAGCTCGCCAGTGGCATTCCCGCCTGAAACAATTGTAAATGGATTTGGGGAAGTTGTATCAAAAGCTGGATTAATCCAAGTAAGAACAGCAGAAACTGAAAAATATGCACACGTAACATTCTTCTTCAACGGAGGAAAAGAAGAACCGTATCCAGGAGAAATCAGATTATTGTCTGACTCACCAAAAGTTGCAACTTATGATCTGCAACCTGAAATGAGCGCTTATAAAGTGAAAGACAGATTAATTGAAGAATTAAATACTGGAAAAGTTGACACAGTTGTATTAAACTTTGCAAATCCTGACATGGTTGGGCATACTGGAAATGTAGAAGCTGTTATGGAGGCTTGTCAAGCGGTGGATAACTGTACTGGGCAGATTGTAAGAAAAGTATTAGAATTAGATGGTGCGGTATTAATTACTGCAGATCACGGAAATGCTGATTTATTAGTAAATCCTGAAACAGGAGAACCTCATACAGCACATACTGTAAATCCTGTTCCATTTATCTTCATCTCAAATGATATGAAAGATGCAAAATTGAGAACAGATGGAAAACTAGCTGACATTACTCCAACAATGCTTGATTTATTAGGATTGGAAAAACCAGCTGAAATGGATGGAAGTACATTAATTATAAAATAATGGTTTTATAATTAAAAATCAATTTAAAAACAATCGTAAAAATAGCATATTAAAAGAAATCTCTCTAAAATTTATATAAAAAAGAGAGATTTTTTATTGTAATAGAAATAAAAAAATGCTATAATACTACGAAAAGCAATTTCAAATTTTAGATTTAAATTTGAAAAATATTTAAGCTTCTTCAAAATCAAACTGGTAAAACAATTAAGCTTGGAGCTTGAGTAGAATAGCTGTGATTTTTGAGTTTGGTTTTAAAGCAGTTTTATTAGCAAAAATTAAATAGTATAATTCATAAGCCAATCAGTTTAATGTGTCATTATCATGATTTAGATATTAATGATATTGAGGGAAATAACAGTTTCAGGTATGATTGGCTATAATTATGAATAATTAAAAAATTGTAATTATTACAGAGTAATAAGCATTTAAAATTTAAAAAACAGTAATCGGATAATCCAGGTAGGTAAAAATTAATTGATTATCCAAAGCTAAAAAAAGAAAAGTATAAAAAGGAGAATTTAGAGTATGAGTAACAATTTAAAACAGGCAAAAAAAGATTTGAAAGCCTTTGCTAAAAGGGCTAAAAATGTAAAGTACACTGAATCGCTGCTGTTCACGTATCTAATAACGGGAATGATAACTTTTTCAGTTGGAGTGAATACATCTTCAAATGTACTTTATGAACGTGCAAACAAGGAGCTTATAATGTCAGCTGACAAGACACGTACCGCCATAAAGAAGGCAAAAAAGGAAAATGAAGAAACTATAGAAGAGTTGAATCTGGAATTAATTCAGCTGATGGAACAGGGAGATCATGTTGTAAAATCAAAATGGGATTCGTGGCAATTTGGATCAAATACATTTATGTCAAAAAACAATGGAGCTTACAAGGGAAGAGGAGATAAGGCTTCAAAATACCCTTTTGTAGGAATTTATAACCGTGGAAACTGGGCAGAAACAGGAGCTTTGGCAAATAGAAGAAGAGCTGTAAATCCACCGATTAATTCATCATCTGTAGGATCAACATCTTATGGGCTGGCTTCGTTATTACACGTTCAGGAGCCAGAAGTAGAAATTCAGATAATGGCAAATGTACGTCCAAAATCCATTTTAAAAGAAGAAATAACAATTACACCACAAATTGATATGCCAAGGGAAGTTGTGAGACCTTCAATCAGCCTGAACGTTAACACGCCTCTGGAAGCACCTGTGCTGACATTGCCTAGACTGAATCCAGTAACTATCAATGTTCCAAATCCACAGGAGCCTGACACGCCGCCAGCAGTAACTGCACCAAACATCACGATGAACTTGTCAACGCCATCAATCAGCCTGAACATTGCACCGCCACAGCTGAATATGGAAATAACGCCGCCAACACCTACAGTAAATACTTTGACAATAACACCTCCAAGTGTTTCAGAAGTTGTTCCTATTACAGTAACTAAACCAAATTCAGTAACTGTTAATAAACCAGAGTTTGATCTAGTGAATCCAGTAAACTTTAGTATAGGAGCTGCGGGAGAAAGTTCTGTTTCAGGACGTAGATTTCATGTTAGTCCGTATAATCAAGGATTAAATGGAACAACAGTAAAAGTTACTACTGAAGGAAATCCAAATGCGACAGGATTTCCAACAGGAAACTGGATTTCGACTTGGGGAGCAGTAAGCAATTTAGGAAATGTATCTGTAAATGTTGATGTAGAAGCCAAAAATAGTAGAGCCTTTGACATAGATGAAGGAGTGGAAAAATCAGGATATGATCCATTTACATATAAAGGAACTATTACTTTGAGACAAGAAAAAACAGTTGGAATTGATGTACAGGGAACACACACTAACTTAGGACGTTCAGGCTCAGTTAATTCTCAAACCACTATAGATGATGTTGCAAACATAAAAATTATAAATGAAGGTAATATTATAGGGAAAGCTTATCTTAATGGAACTGTCTTAAAAAATCAAGTAGGATTTGGATTTAATAACAATGATAAATCAAGCAATAATACAAGAAATGAAATAATAAATAGGAAGAATATAACAATTGGTGCAATAGAAAGTGCAGGGATTCAGTTAAAACCAGAAAATGCCAATCAAGAATTAAATAGAAAAACAGATGGGTTAAATATGATGGCAGGAACTAATGTAGGTGGAACAATAACATTGAATGGTTATGGAAGTTATGGGATAACGACTGTAGGAAATCCAAGACAAACAGCAGCTGTAATTTATGATAACTATAAAGCTAATTCTGATGCAGGAACTATAGTTGGAAAAGGTGGGAAATTTGCGAGTACAAAAGATAATAAGTTTGAAAGTAAAATAGAAAATTCTGGAACTATTAATATAAATAGTGATACCTCTATTGGAATTGGACTACTTCATAATATACAGGGAGTTTACAATACACCGCAAGGAATTATAAATATAGGTAAAGTGGATCCAACAACTTTAACTGACAGTAACTATGAAAAAGTTGGAACAAAAACAGCTACTGCTGGAAAAGTTGATGGAGCAATAGGAGTTTATGCAGAAGTTCAGACAACACCAGTAGATACAAATGAATACGATGATTATGCAAGAAAAAATACTGGAGCTATAGTTGGAACTCACGGAATTGATTTAGCTGGAAATGTTAATATTGGGAAATATGCTACTAAAAGTGCTGGAGCTAGAATCCAAAAGGAAGGTTCGGTAACTGTAAAAGGAACTATTACAATAGAATCTGATGCGGAAGAAAATTATGGTGCTGTAGTTGACGGGGATAATTATGTTAGAAATAAGAGAACAGGCGGAGCTGGAACAACAGAAAATAAAGTAGGAAGAATTGATATTACTAGTGATGGGAATATAACAGTAAAAGGGGATAAATCACTTGGGTATGTCTTACTTAAAGGAGAAGGTTCAAATGATGGAACTATAACTGTGGATGCTAAAAATTCATTAGGATTTTATGGAAATAAAGGAAAATTTGAAAATAGCGGAACTATAACAACGACTGGTGAAGAAAGTCATGCGGTTGTTTTACAAAATACAGGAAGCGGAACAACTCCAACAGCAACACAAACTTTGACATTTAACAATACAGGGGATATAACAGTAAATACAGCTGGAACAGTTGGAATATATGCTCAGGGCGGTTCACAGTTTTCTCATTCTGGAGCTGGGAAAAAGATTACGGCAGAGGCTGGTGCCACAGGAATTTATGCCATTGATGCTGGAACGAAAGGCACAATATCATCTGAAATTATTGCTAAAGGATCTACTTCAGATAGAACAGGTATTGGGGTTTATTCAGATGGAAATTCTGAATTAGTATTTGATACAGATGCTAAATTAACTTTAGGAACAGGGACAGTAGGACTTTACTCTGCTGATACTTCAAAATTTGAAGATACATTTGATCTTCAGGCTCTAGAAACAAGTATCGGAGATAAATCTGTTTTTGCCTATTTTGGTGCAGCTACAGGAACTCCTTCAGTAACTATCACTAATAAAACATTAGGAAATCTAACTGTAAAAAAATTAGGAGATAAAGCGACATTATTTTATGGAGATGAAGGAACAACAGTAAATATTGATGAAGGCGTTGATATTACAACTTTTACAAATGTTAGCGATACAGCTCAATTTATGGTTTCAAATAAAGGAAATGCTAAAATTAATGCTGGAAAAACTATAGATTCTAATTTAAAAACAACAATTTCAGGATTAAATAAGGCAACTGTAGTAAATGCAGGTACTATAAATTTGAAAAATAAAGATGAGGCAGTTGGAATTTATTTAAAAAATTCAACTGGAGAAAATAGCAGCGGGGCAACTCTGGAAGCTGGATCTAAAAAATCAATTGGAATTTATGGAATAGAAACTTCTACACTGAAAAATAAAGGTACAATTGAGACAAAAGGAGAATCCTCTGTAGGGATGCTTGGAGATAAGAGTACAATAGAAAATGCTTCAGGAGGAGTCATAAATACTGAAAAGGAAAAATCAGCAGGAATTTATGGAGCAAACGGGTCTACGATTAAGAATGAAGGTACAATAACTGCTAAGGAAACCGAATCAGCAGGAATTTATGCCGATGACAGCCAAGTTACAAATGCTTCGGGAGGAATCATAAATACTGAAAAAGGAAAATCGGCAGGAATTTATGGAGTATTTTCAAAAACAAATAAAATTGAAAATTCGGGAACTATAAATGTAGGGACAGCATCTTCTCCAGGTACTGAAACTCAAGGAGTGGGAATCTATGCCCAGCTGAAAACTGGAGCTGCAGGAAATTTAACCGTAGAAAATAAAGACAAGATAGAAATCAGCATAAAGGATTCAATTGGAATTTATGCCCAGAATGAAACTGGAGATGACAACAAAATTGTTGTTACGAATGAAAAGGACATTGTCTCAACATCAAATGCTGACGGAGCAATTGGGATAATGGCGAAACAGTCTAAAGTTACTAATGCGGCTGCAGGTAAAATAGAGCTGGAAGGAAAAACTTCTGTAGGAATTTACGGAACAGTTAAATCTGTACTTCAAAATCTTGGAACTATTCATCTTAAAAATACAGCAAATGACTCAAAATCAGTCGGAATGCTGTCGGATGGAAAAACTATCACGAATGACGGAACTATTAAGATGAGTGGTGGCGCTTCTGCCGGACTGCTTGGTAAAAATGGAGCTACAGTAACAAATAATACAAGTGGAACTATTACAGTAGAAGGGCAAAAATCAGCTGCAATCTATACCGAAAATTCTACACCTGTAAATAAAGGGACAATAAATGTTGAAGGTGAGGAATCAGCAGGAATATTTGCGAAAAATACTGATAATAAGGACTACACTATCGAAAATACGGGAACAATAAACTTAAAAGGGACTGCAACACCTCCTGGAACTCAGTCAGCTGGAATATATGCTGAACTTGGATCTGGAGCTGGAAAAACAACTGTGTATAACAAAAATGACATAGTGGTGGGACAGGAAAGCTCCGTTGGAATTTATGTTAAAAACAACACAGGTGACAGAAACAAAGGAAAGGCAATAAATACTGGGAAAATTGATCTGGATGTTGACAGTACCGTTGGAATTTTTGTTGACAAGGCGATTGGAGAAAATGAAGGCGTTATAAATGTGAAGAAGAAAAATTCAGCCGGAATGTATGGAAGCAATGATTCTGAAATAACAAATAAAAAAAATATAGTTATTTCAAGTGAAGATTCGGCAGGAATGTACGCGTCAGACTCAAACGCGACGAATGATGAAAATGCGAAAATAACGATAAACGGTTCTTCAGGAGCAACTAGCGGATCGGCAGGAATGTATGGGAAATTGTCTAAAGCATCGACTAGCAATTACACAATACTGAATAAAGGGGCAATTGAAATTGAAAGTGTAACGAAGAATGTTGGAATTTACGGTGAAGTTGAAAAAAGTGCAACTAGCAAACTGACATTGCAGAATGACAAGGATATAAATATTGCCGCAGGAAGCAAGCAGTCTGTGGGGATGTTTGCAGTAAATGATGAGGACAATGACAAGGATAAGCTGGAAGTAGTTAACAATGACAATATTACTGCAAAATCCGAAGAATCCATAGGAATATCAGCTCAGAAAAGTACGGTTAAAAATGCTGGAACTATCACAATGGAAGATAAGAAATCAGCTGGAATCTATGGAAGCAAAGGATCAAAAGTAACAAATGAGAAAGAGATAGAAATAAAAGAGGAAAAATCAGCCGGAATCTATCTTGAAGACAGTGACGCTGTAAATGCTGAAAATGCCAAAATTACAGTTCATAAAGGGGAATCAGCTGGAATTTACGGTAAATTTACTAGCGGATCGAAAGCCGACAATACAATTGAGAATAGCGGGGAAATTATACTTAAATCTGGAACTGGAAAGCAAAGCGCAGGTATTTACGGGGAGCTTGAAAGCACAGCCACTAAAAAGCTGACAATAAGCAATAAGAATAAAATAGAAGTCGATATGGAAGAATCGGTTGGAATATATGCTAAAAACGGAAAATCCTCAAAGACGGACCTGATTGCTGAAAATGAAGGAACAATTGACCTGAAGTCTAAAAAATCCGTTGGAATGCTGGCTGACAAGTCTGCAGCAAACAATAAGAATGAAATCAATATTACTAACGAAGAAGCAACAGGAATGTATGGAACAAACGGCTCAGAAGTGACTAATACATCTGACGGTACAATATTAATTGAAGCGCCTAGTTCAGGAAATGACAGCAAGTCAACTGGAATCTATGTTACAAAATCAGGGACAAAAGGTGTAAATGATGGAAATATCATTATAAAAGGTAAAAAAGGTACAGGGATGCTTGCTACAAAAAGTGCTGAAATTGTAAATAATAACTTGATTCAAGGGCCTTTAGATTCAGTGGAATCTGTAATTGGAATGTATGGTGTCGATAGCGGGACAATCGTTACAAATGAAAAGGATATTGAGCTGCATGGACAAAAATCAACAGGAATATTCTCTAAAGATGATGCTGTGGCAAAAAATAAAGGAACGATAACATTAAAGCCTACATCTAAGAACTCTGTTGGAATGTTTGGTTCATCAAGCGCTTCAGGAAAAACTATCAATTTGATAAATGCAGGAACAATTGACATAGAATCTGAAAGTTCGACAGGAATGTTTACAAAAAATAAAGGAGATTTAGGAGATTCGACTGTGGAAAATGAAGGAACAATCAATCTGAAGCAAAAAAGTACAGTAGGAATCTACACTCCAAAATCTGATATAAAGAAAGTAGGGAAAATAAACCTGAATGATGATGCGGATTCATCTGTTGCGGTATATCTTTCGGATGAAGCTAAAGCTGACACATCAACAGGGGAAATTGATCTGAATAAAAAATCACAAAATCAAGTTGCCTATTATGTAAAAGGAACAACAGCTGCAGATACAGGAAAGCTCTACGGAGGAAACATTGGAAAGATAAAAGGATATGGAGTTGGAGTTTATCTTGACGGAGGAACGCTGGATGCAAGTACATCTAAACTTGACTATACTGACAATGGAAATACAGGAAAAGGGATAATTGGACTTTTAATGAAAGGTAATGCCAATATCACGGCCTATACAGATGAAATAAAAGTTGGAGATTCGGTATTGAGCGATGACGGATTGAATGACTTTTATGCAATTGGGGTATATGCAGATGGACAGCAGGCTAAAAATATGACTGCCAATATCACGGCAGGTAAAAACGGAGTTGGACTGTTTGCTGAAAATAAGAGTAATATCACTTATGCGGGAACGATGAATATTGGAGATGGAACTACAGCTGGAACAGGAATTTACATTGGAAACGGATCGGATGGAAAATCTGCTTCTACAGTAACAATTGCAAGTGGAGCTGATATAAAGCTTAACGGTAAAAATGGAGTTGGTGCAATAGTTACAGGTGGAGCGACTGCCAACTTTGAGTCTGGATCAAAAATTGAGTTTGGTGGAGATGGAGTAGGTATCTTTGGACAAAAAGGCGCAATTATTAACGATAACGGAGGAACGCTTGTTACGAATGGACATTCTGTAGAAAGAACAAGAATAACAGAAGGAAGCTCTATAACTTCAAAAAATTTAACAGTAGCACTTGGAAATGCCTTGGATACAGGAAATATACTTTCTCACGTTATAAATGGGGAAGCTATAATACAGACAGGAGTAACAGTCGAAGCTAAGCCAAGTACAAAAAATATCATCGGTCTAATGGCAGACGGTAACAAGAATCCTGGATTAACTTGGGTAGGAACAGCAGGATACGAGGCTGAAAATAAAGGTAAAATTGATCTTTCAAATGCTGTTACAAGTACTGCCATGTACCTTGATTCCTCAAGAGGGCTTAACTCAGGTGAAATTACCATAGGAGACAAATCTACAGGAATCTATGGAATTTACAACAATACAACTGCAAACTACAGCGGATCGGCTACAAAAAATATTGGAACAATAACAACTACGGCAGCTTCTAAAATTGAAGTTGGAGATGAATCTGCGGCAATTTATTCTATAGGATTTGATAAAGTTGAAAATAAAGGTGAAATAACAGGTAAAGAAAAATCAGTTGGGATTTATGCGACAAATGGTCCTGCCGATGGTCATAAAGCAATAAACATTGTAAATAATGGAGATATAACGCTAGATAAAGGTTCAGCGGGAATATATGTTTCTCCTAAGCCGGCAACTTCAGGAGCCTCAAAAGTTACAAATACTGGAAACATTACAATTGGAGATTCCATTGTAAATACTGGAACTGGAAAAGTGGAAACAACTTCGGTTGGAATGTATGTAGAACATAAGACTACTCTTGATACGACAGGAGACGTAAAAGTTGGAAATAAAGGATTTACATTATATGGAAATGATTCGACAATAAACGTGAATGGCGGAAACTATGACTTCTCAGACAGCGGAAGCCTTGCCTACCTTGAAAACAATGCAGTTCTTAATTATAACAACAGCGGAACATTGACAACATCGTCAGAACCAATGCTGTTTATCATCAACAGTAAGGCAAATATGAACAATAATGACATTATTGTAACTTCCAAAGGAACGGGTATTTATATGAATGGAGTTTCTGAATTTAGCGGATGGAACAATATGATTTTAAATAACGGCTCTACTGGTATTTATGTAGATAATTCATCAGCTACGGTTACAGGTAAGAAGATAACGGGGACATCTGACAAGGCAAAAGGAATTGTCTCAATAAATTCTAACGTGACAAATAATGCAGATATGGAATTTTCAAGCGATGATTCAATTGGAATTTTCTCGCAGAATAAATCGTCAGCTGTAAAAAATATCGTAAATAATGGAAATATTAATATTACAGGAAAACGTTCAATTGCCGCCTATTTAGAAGGTACAATGGAGCAGTCGTTTGAAAATACGGGTACAATAAATGTTGACAAGACGACAACTGCTGTAAAAAATGACTCTACAGTTGGAATTTATGCACAAAGCGGTTCTAAAATCAACATAAAGAACAGTGGAAAAATAAATGTTGACGAAGCTTCGTTTGGAATATACTCGCTTAGTGAAGACGGAAACGTGGAAACTACGGCAAGTTCAGAAATAAATGTGGCTGACAGGGCGATTGGCGTGTATAAGAAATCTGGAACTGCCAATCTGGGAGGAAAAATAAATGTGGCAGATCACACGGCAACAGAAGTGAATAGTGAGCCTGTAGGAGTCTATGGAACAAGCGGAGTTGTAATAAATGACAGTACTTCTGATTTCATCGTTGGGGACAAATCTTACGGTGTAATCCTTGCAAACCCAGGACTGAGCAAAACAAATGTTTATTCAAATTCTTCTTCATCAAAGATAAGTTTAGGAAAAGAATCGACATTCCTTTACACTGAAGGAACATCACAGGTTACAAATAATGGAACAATTACGTCTGGAACAAATAACGGAATCATAGCAATTTATGGAAAAGATGGAGCAAACATTATAAATAACGGAACAATTGACTTGTCGCAAGGAATTGGAAATCAGGGTATTCTTGTAACAGGAGCATCGAATGCTGTAAATAGAGGAACAATAAAAATAGGAAAAACTGACAAATCTGATCCGGATAATATTATCTACGGAATTGGAATGGCGGCTATTGATGGAGCGTCTGCAACAAATGAAAGGGATATTTACGTTTCAGGAAATTTAAGTATCGGAATGTACGGAGATAAGAGCGGTACAACTTTGAGAAATACTGGAAACATTTATCTTGACGCTTCTGGAGCGACTTCAACTGACAAGATTCAGACAATGATGGGAGTGTTTGCAAACAACGGTACCACATTTGTAAATACAGGAACTATAACTACAGTCGGTTCGTATGTAGGCAACGGCAATGTTCAGGGACTTGTGGGAGTTGCTGTATTAAACGGAAGTACATTGGAAAATTACGGAACAATAAACATTGATGCAGATAACAGTTACGGTGTGCTTATAAAAGGTACAGAGAGCAGCAAGTCCATAATCAAGAACTACGGAAACATTAATATTAGCGGGCTTAAATCTTATGGTGTACGTTATGATGGAAATTCTCAAGGTGTAACTGGAAATGACCTTCCAGTAGGAAATGATGCAACACCTTCCAACACGCTGCCTGCAATAAGTTCAGGAGCTGGAAAAATTACTTCATCAAATGGAGCTGAAGACTATTATGCTCCTAAAGATCCAAGTAAAACTATTGGAGGAACAGGAATTGTACAGCTGCCTGATGGAAGGCTGGCAATTCAAAGAAACGGTGTAGTGCTGGATGAAAACCAAGTTCAGGTAATAGATTACACAACTCCGGCAGTAAACTACGCTCTGGCAAACTTTGGAGTGTATGTGGATACGCTTGGAAGAACAAGACCTATTAATCTGGATGGGGCGACTGACATTGGAATAAACAGCGACCTTCTGATAGGGACAGAATTTTCTGTGCTGACAAACAAGAAAGATGTTATAATAGGAAAACAAATACTGCAGCCGTTCCTTAACCAGATAAATGCTGGAATATTCAACTTTACGCCATATTCAGCTTCGTTGACATGGATGGCGACACCTGAAGTGGATCCTGCAACACAGCAGATTACACGTGTACTTATGACAAAAATTCCTTATACAGCCTTTGTAGGAAGAACAGCAAATGAATTTAACTTTGCTGACGGGCTGGAGCAGAGATATGATGCAAATGCTCTTGATTCAAGGGAAAAACTGATATTCAACAAGCTGAATACTATAGGAAATAATGAAGAAGCCCTATTGGCACAGGCTTATGATGAAATGATGGGACATCAGTATGCAAATGTGCAGCAGAGAATATTTGCAACAGGTAACCTTCTGAACAAGGAGTTTGACTATCTGAGAAACGAATGGGACACTAAGACAAAAAATTCCAACAAGATAAAGGCATTTGGAATGAAGGGAGACTACAAGACTGATACTGCAGGAATTATCGATTACAAGAACAACGCTTACGGATTTGCCTATATGCACGAAAATGAAACTGTAAGAATGGGCGAATCAAGCGGATGGTATGCAGGAGCTGTTAAGAATAAATTTGACTTTAGCGATATTGGAGGTTCGACAGAGGAGCAGTCCATTGTAAAAGCAGGAGTGTTTAAGTCAATGCCTATCGGAAATGACCACAATAACGGTCTGAACTGGACTGTTTCAGCGGAAGGATTTATGGGGAATGGAGAAACTAAGAGAAAATTCCTTGTAGTTGATGACATCTTTGAGGCGAAATCTGACTTCCATTCGTATGGAGCTTCCATAAAAAATGAGATCAGAAAAAATATCAGAGCAAGCCAAAGAATAAGTATTTCACCATACGGAAGCCTGAAACTTGAATACGGAAGATTTACCGGAATAAAAGAAAATACAGGTGAAATGCGTCTGGAAGTTAAGTCAAATGACTATTATTCAATAAAACCTGAAGCTGGTGTGGAATTTAAGTATAGCCAGCCACTTGCAGTCAGAACAAAATTTGTTGCAAAACTAGGACTTGCCTATGAAAATGAACTGGGACAAGTTGGAGATGTTGATAACAAGGCAAGAGTACGTTATACAACAGCTGGATGGTTCAATATAAGAGGCGAAAAGGATGACAGGCGTGGAAGCGGAAAAGCCGATCTTAACATAGGAATAGAAAATACAAGATTTGGTGTAACGGTAAATGCCGGTTATGATACGAAAGGTAAAAATTTAAGAGGTGGAATCGGATTTAGGGCAATCTACTAATTTGAATTTTAATCTTAAATAAAATCTAAAAAAATCTTTCAGAGAGGGAGAGTTATTTCAGAATAAATGGAATAGCTCCCTCTTTTTATTATTTTTTTGAAATTTTTAAAAATTAAGAATGAAAAAATATTAAAAATGTAGTATAATATTTAATAAGCAAGTATAATAAAAATCACTTTAAAATCTAAGAAGTCAGGTTAATCCTGATCAATTTGATATTAAAGGGATTTGAATATGAATTTAAGTAAAAGATATTCTTGAGAAGAATGAACTATTGGACGGAGGATATTTTATAATGGCTAGGGATGCAATGAGTGAAGACAAAGCCGTTAAGGCGCGAATGGAGGCTGTATGTCAGGAAATTAGGGAATTTCTCGCTGGAAGCGGGGAGCTTAGGGGAAGAGTTTACCGAAATGTTCTGCAGCATGTTAACAACCCTCAAGCAAGGGAAATTATGGAAAAGGAAGGTTTTTTTGAAACTGAGGGCGGACAGGCGTTCTTAGAATATTTTGAATATATGTACAGAAATTTTCCTAATGAGCTTATTAAACAGCTTCTAAATTTTCCATTAAAATATAGAATTTTTAAAATGATGAATTTTTCGTATGAATTTGTTAAGAGGGATTTTGAAAATAATTTAGAAATGAAGGACAGTCGTATTTTTTTAAAAAACTGTAAATATTTTTTAAATTATTTTGAAAATCTGGCTAATGGGTATATAGAAAATTATTCCCTGTATTCAGATAGTTTTTTGCTAAAGCTGGGGATTATCATAATTATTAGGAATATTAATGTGAAAAATGAGGAAGAAATAAAAAAGCTGGATACCATTTTTATAAACTACATAATGCACAAAATTGATAAATGCGGCATGAACACGATATTTGAAAAGCATCTTGACAGTAATGGATTTAAGGAATATATAAGAAATACTAAAAGGCTGGATGTGGGAAGAATCAGAAAATATATGGAAAAAATATTCTTCAGCGTGATAAATGAAAATAATAGAATATCACAAGCCGTTTTCGAGGGAACAGAGTTGCTTGTCATGTTTTCAGAAACAGAGTTCTCGACAACTAACAATAATTACTACTATCGGAACAAGGTATTCGGAAAATTGGAGAAAAGCTTTAAAAAATATTCATTTTCTCAGAAACAGAAGCTTTATTTACTTGTTAACTATGGGATGAATGCTGTTTTTGACAATTTTGAGCATTCGCAGAAAATGTATGAGCTGTTTTCAGAAACAGTAAAGGAAAGTGCCGAAAATACAATTGAACTTATTAGGGATAATCTCAATGAGGGAAGACTAGGCTATTCATTTTTGCTGCATTTTCTTATAAAGGAAAATCTAATTGGCAAGAGGGAAAAATATGAGCTTTTAGAAAAATCTGAGGAGATGATGATTCAGGAACTGAAGGAAATATTTAATTCAAAGGCCTGGAAATGGAATGAAAGGGAATTAGGGAATCTGGAGTTTTTAAGAAGAGACAGGGATGAATGGGGAAATATAAAGGTAACATGCCTTGGAATAAAAACTGGGCATATCCTTGCCTCAAAGGATAAAATAGTATTTTCACTTTTAAAATATTCCAGAATTTACAGGAATATCTTCCAGTTTATCGTAAACTGTGTTAGCGATGTTGAGCTGTTCAGCAACATATTTGACAGATTTCATATAGTTTATGGAATAAAGGACTTGCGAGCTATACTTGATGAAATGTGGGATTATAATCTTCCCATCAGCTTCATAAATGAAAAATATTTTGAATATATTGAAAAATCAAGCTGTAACAGCTATAATAATAAAATATGGAGAGAATTTCTTCATGAACATGAGGAAGAGCTGTACAGAAGTTTCCGAAAGAATGCGGTTTCGGAAAAAAGCGTGGGAAATTATGTGGAAATTCTTTATATTAAAAATAATACATTTGACTACAGTCAGCTTCCTATTCTTTTAACAAAGGCAAACCAGCATACTGCACACGAGATTGGGAAAATTTTGAAGGACAGGCAGGAAACAAGGGAAGAAGTTGAAAAGCTGCTGAAAAACGGAACGGAAGAAATTGCATTGGAAACAGCAGGCAGCCTTGTAAGGCACTGGAATAATATACAGGCAAGAAAGGATCTGAAAAATCTGTCAGATCCAAAAGGAATCCTTGAATACGTTGAAAGCCTGTATCTTCCAAAGCATGAAGAAAATGCAGTATTTGGCAGTGAAATTGACTACAGTTCGGTAAAGATGGCTGACGGCAACGGAAAAATTCCTGAAAAACTGCTAAAACTTTATATTTCGGAATATATTTTATCAAATGATATAAAGCTTATAGAAGTCTGCACTAAAATTGAAAAAATTGTCCATAAAGGCGACTTGAGAAGATTTGTAGAAAAAATTTTTGAAAAATGGAAGGAACTTAGATTTAATCCAAAATATAAGAATCTGTTCATTCCAATGATACTGACTGCCAATATGAAACAGCTGAATGGAATATCTGTAATTATTGACATGCTTGTGAGCGAGTACAATAAAGCCGCCGTTGCGGCTTACGCTATAAGGGTACTTTCCCTGCGTGAAGAGGCAAAAGAAACAGGAATACTGATAAAAAGCTTTATTACAAACTACAAGGACAAGAGAATAAAATCAGCCGCATACGAAGCTCTTGCCATGATTGCTGAAAACAAGGGGATAAGCGAGGATGAACTGAATGACATTCTTGTGCCTGATTTTGGATTTCAGATTGACAGGACAAGGATACTTGATTATGGAACAAAAAAAATAAAGATTGAGCTTAGCGTTCTTTCTGATGTCTATGGAATAAATATCTATGATGAGAAGGGGAAAATGCTGAATATGCTTCCAAAAGCAAGCAAAAAAATTGGGGATGTAGAAAGCATAGCTGAAAAATACAGAAGAGAGCTTAAATATATAAAAAAGCAGTTAAAGGAAATTGCCGCCTTTCAAGGAAATAATCTTACGAAGGCTCTTTTCATGCAAAGAAAATGGAAAGTGAAAAAATGGATGGAAGTATTCATACATAATCCTGTAATGCAGAAATTTGCAATTCAGCTAGTCTGGGAAGAAGTCGGTCAAGATGATGAATTAATCAATACTTTCAGATATTCTGGAAATGAAAGTTTTTTAGCTTCTGATGGCACAGAATATGAACTTGACAGCAAAAATTATGTAAAACTTGTTTATTTTCCTGAAATTTCTCAAAAGGAAACAGAAAAATGGGAAGAAAATTTTAGAAAAAATGAAATTGCGCAGCCAATAAGACAGCTGAACATGCCTATTTATAAAATCACAGAAGAAAAACAGGAAAATAAAGAAATTAAAGGTTATAATGTAAAGGAATTTTCTGTAAACATGCTCAGAAAGAAAAGTTCAAATTTAGGTTTTGAAATTAGCTATGGAAATAATGGGGCAGGTTATGGAAGCCATTATTTTGACGAAGAAACAGGAATAAGCATATTAATTATAACAAATTCATTTCTTTCAGGGGAATATTCAAAAAAACTGAAAATAGAAAAAATATTATTTCTAAAATCTGATATGGAAATATGTCATGAAAAGTCCCTTGAGAGTCAGGAAATAATCCCCATGAAGATAAAAGAAGTTCCAAAAAGGATATTAAGCCTGGCATGTCTTATGGCTGAAATTTTAACCAGCTAGAAATTTTAGAATAAAAATCAAAATAATAAAAATAAGAAGGAGAAAAAACAATGAGTGGAAAGAAAAAAGTAATATTATTTTTAGGAGCAGTTTCATTAATTGCATTCGGAAATTATAAACAATTTACAAAGAATAAAGTACAAACTGCAGCGGAAGGTAAAACTAGCGAACGTGCGACCTCATCAGCTGGAAATGGGCAAAATCAAAATTCTCAAAACAAGGAGCCTATGGCTGAGGTAAAATCAGTTCAGCAGCCACAACAGCCTGCACCACAGACACAAAACAAGCCAGCGACCCCAAATATACAAACTGCAGCGGAAAAAAAAGCTGAAACTAACCAAAACTCAAATACGCAAAAAAGCAGCGGTGATTTAAAAATGGATTCAGACGTTAAAGATAAGTTCAAGCTTGATACAGCTAAAAAATAACTTATGATGTGTAAATACGGATAAACAGGTGAAAATATGATGTATAAAGTTCAAGTGCGTTTTTTATTTCATTCAGATATAAAAATTAAAATACCTGAAAGCTATGATGATTCTGTTTTTGACAGGTTATTTGGAATTTTAGAAAATGTGAATGAAAAGTATAATTCTTATGCTGAAAATTCGTATATTGATAAAATAAACAAAAATAGTGGACATTTTGTAAAAGTAAATGATGAAACCATAAGTATTTTGAATAAAATTATTCATTTATCAAAAATTATTGGTGGAGAGTATGACATTACAGTAATGCCTCTTATAAGATTGTGGGGTTTTTATAAACAAACCCCTATTTTGCCATCTTTTGATAAAATAAAAAAAGCGAAAAGGCTTGTAGATTATAAAAAGATAATTATTGATAAAAAGAAAAAGCGGATAAAAATTGAAAAGAATCAGGAAATTATAACAGGTTCATTTATAAAGGCATATGCAATAGAAAAAATGGTTCAGGAAATGAAAAAAATTGGGATAAAGGACGCAATTGTAAATGCTGGCGGGAGCAGTATCATTGCTATTGATGAATGGGGTATTATCGCTGAAAATCCTGAGGAAGAAAAAGAAATATTAAGAAATTCCGATGGAATGCCTGTAAGAATAACAAAGTATGGGTATAATGGAAAAAATGAAGATAATGATTTATTTGAAATAAAAATAAAAAATACAAGTTATTCCACTTCTAATCAGAAAAATACATATCTTTTGATAAATAACGAAAAATATGGACACATTATAAGTCCCAGAACTGGCTTTCCTTCTCAAAATAAACAAGTCGGAATAATTACAAAAAGTGCTTTTTTTGGTGATATTATTTCAACAGGAATGTATAACCAGACACCTGAAAAATTTTATGAAATTATGGGAAAATTATCTGAAGAAATGGAAATTTCAGGATTTTTGATTAATAAGGCAGGAAAGATATTTTATTTTAATATGGAAGAATATTTTTGTGGAAAATAAAAAAGGAAGAAGGAAATAAAATGGCAAAAGATGTTTTACATGAATTAAGGGATATAAATTCACTAAAATCAAGACGGAATAATGTGGTACTTATATTATTGTGTTTTCTAGTAGGGATTTTTTCAGGAATAATTGTCGGAACATATACATTAATGTTAAAAAAAATGTCGATTTTCAGAACATTTTTTACAACAAATCTAGAATTTCATAAAATATTTATTGGAATAGCAGTTTTTGTTATTATGGGGTTAGCCATGCAATTTATGCTTACAAAATATCCGTTAATTAGTGGGAGCGGAATTCCTCAGGTTAGTGGACTGCTTACGAAAAAAGTGAAATTTAAATGGTTTGGGGAACTGGTTACAAAATTTGTGGGAGGAATATTAGCGATTGGGGCTGGAATGTCTATGGGACGTGAAGGGCCTTCGGTTCATTTAGGGGCTTTGGTTGGCTCTGGAGTAAAGGAAATTACAAAACGTTCTGAAGTAGAGGAGAAATATCTCGTAACATGTGGAGCAAGCGCTGGAATTTCTTCGACCTTTAATGCACCTCTTGCAGGAGTTATCTTTTCGTTGGAAGAACTGCATAAATTTTTCTCGCCATTATTGTTAATTTGTACTCTTGTGGCAAGTGGAACCTCAAATTTTGTTTCAAGAATGATTTTAGGCTCACAAACTTCCTTTCAATACAATTTTATGCTTCCAAAAGGCATACCATATTATATATTTGCTCTTATAACGGTTGTTTTCTGCGTTATAATTACAATTACTGGAAAAGCGTTCAGCTATTTTTTATTGCTTATTCAAAGACATTATAGAAAGATTAAAATTAATAAATATGTAAAAATAGCTCTGTTTATGGTAATGGCATACGTTATTGCCGTATTTTTTAGTGAAATAACAGGTGGTGGACACGAACTTATTGAGGAAATGTTTGGGAAAGATGTTATTCTTAGGACACTTATTACAATTTTAGTTTTAAAATTCTTTTATACAATGCTTTGCTATGCAACAGGAGCACCTGGCGGGATTTTCTTGCCGATGCTTGTAATAGGAGCTTTAACAGGAAAAATGTACGGAGCAATATTAAATCAGTATTTTGCAATTCCTAGTGAAGTAATCGTTCATTTTATGCTGCTTGGAATGGCTGCCTATTTTACAGCAGTTGTGAGAGCTCCGATTACGGGAATCACGTTAATTCTTGAAATGACGGGAAATTTTTCGTATCTTTATATGTTAATAATTGTCTGCACAATAACTTATATTTTTACAGAATTGCTTAAAATGGAGCCAATTTACGAACGGCTTTACTTTAATATGTTTCAGAAGCAGATTTTAGAGGAAGACGAGAAAAAAAGAAGAATGCAGAAACGTTTCAAAAGATTAGAAATTTTGGAGAAATGGTGGAAAAATAAAAAAATTGAAATTGGAATAAAGCCAGACGAAAAAAATATAAAGGATAAAATAGTGACACTTTTAATTCCTGTAGGAGCAAATTCTGAATTTGACAACAAGACAGTTAAAGAACTAAAACTGCCTGAAAATCTTCTTATTGTGAGTGTACGCAAGGCTGGGAAAGATAGCATCGCACGGGGAGATACATTAATTCAGAGCGGAAATCAGCTTGTAATTATTACGGATTATACGACAGCACAGAAGTATGCTGGAGAATTGAAGGAAAAGGGAATGAAAATAGTGGATTAATATAAAAAAATAATAAATTAGGCTGGTTTTTTCTAGCCTTTTTTATATATTTGAGTTTTTTAAAATTATAATAAAAAAATAAATCAAAATCTTGCTTTCCGTATTTTTCGTGGTACAATATGTATTGAAATCTAAAATATAGTAAAGCCAGTTTAAACCAAACTTAAAAATTAAAACAATTTCGTTTAATCATATCAAGAATTCAAATGATATTTTCAGTTCGATTTAAAAAGGCTAAGTTAAATTATAAAATATTGTTTTTAAAGGAGAGAAAAAATGGAAAATAATCTTAAACAAGTAAAAAAAAGTTTGCGTTCGTTTGCAAAAAGATGTAAAAATTTTAAATATACAGAATCTGCATTGATTACATTTTTAATTGCTGGAATAATATTTACACCTGGTAAGTTGTTTTCTGCGGCATCAAAAGATGATGCAAATATAGAAAATCAAAAACACACAATTTCTACATCAATGCAGGATATACAAAAAACTTTGAAAAAAACAAGAATAGAAAATAATAAATTAATGAAATATACAACTTTAGAATTGATTCAACTAATGGAACAAGGAGATCATGTTGTAAAAAGTCCTTGGAGTAGCTGGCAATACGGTATAAATTATTTTAATAATAATTGGAATGGAACTTATAAGGGTAGAGGAGATAAAAAGGCAAAATATCCTTATGAAGGAATATTCACAAGAAGTAACGATGTATTTGTAAGAAATACATCTCCACTAAGTAATCAGTACAAAAAATTACCTTCAATGGGCTTGGCACAAACAAGTTACGGTTTAATTAGCAATACACGTGAACAGGAACCATTAGTAAGTGCTAAGGCAGAAGTAGCAATAATCCCAAGAGTAGTATTAAAAAATCCTTTAAATGTAGTCACTCCTACAATGACGGAACCAAATCCGACAACACCTAATATAGCAATAAAACCGCCAAAATCAATAAAAATTGTGGAACCAACAGCACCAAATGTAAATCCAAACTTGCCAGAACCAAATGCAAATCCTTTTGTTGATTATTGTTTCACAGGCTGTGGAAGAAAGTATAGTTATGTTGGAAGTGCTTCTAGACTTGCTGGAGGTGATATAACATATAATGCAGGTGCAGATAGTAACGGTAATCTTGTTAGTGATACTGGAGAATCTCAATTGATATACTTAAACAATTCAGGTAATGCGGGTGGAAATGGATTTTTTTATAGTCAAAATGCCAGTACAGTAACAATGAATTTGGCAGGAAGTGCAACTAGAAATATAGGAACAGGTGTTAAAAAAGTAGCAGGGCGGATAGGAATTCATACTGTAGCTGATGGTAAGTTAGCAAATATAACTGCTAATTTATATGGTAGAGCAGCATTCCATTCAATAGAAACATGGCATGCAGGGCATAATACATATGATAATGTAAAAGTTAACCTTAATGGGAAAGATAATACGGTATTTCTTATTTACCCAGCAGCATGGGAAACGCTGATTTTACATACAAATACATATAGTGTCCCTGGGACTCATAATAAGCGAGGAGAATTTAATGGAAGTGTAGATGTTACAATACCTGAAAGTGCAAGTCAAAATATTATTTATAATACATTAGGGGTACAAGCAAGTTTTGCTATAGAAAGTAAGGGAGATTATGTTCTTGAAGGACAGGGAAATATGGTGTATTCAGGATATGGATATTCTCCAAATTATAAAAATTTAGACGGACAACCTTATTCTACTACAAATGGTATGACTAGATCAGTAACTATTAGTGCTTCTGGAACTTCAAGAATACCGTATATAAATTTGACTAAATATGTACAATCATATGGAGATGACAATATAATTTTATACTTTGCAAACAAAAATAAAAATGCGGCTGGAGATCCATATCAAGAAGGTATTGTAACAGGTGCTAACAGTATTGACAATTGGAAAGAATCTGTAGTAGGAATTTACCAAGGAGAAGTTGCTGCAAAAGCAGTTATTGGAAATAAATTAAATAATGCTAGTGGTACTGTTCAAACTGGTGGAAATAAAACAGGTGGAGATAGTAAATATGTTGAAACAAATGTAGGAGTATTTGCAAGATCTGGACAAAGAAAAGAGATTGTTCCTAGTCGTGATATGAATGCATTGCCACTTTTTGATAATGATCCAGTACATTCTTTGCAAATAAACGATGTTGATATTAAATTTGGAAAATATTCTAAGAGTGGAATTATGTTTGCTTCTGAATATGGAACTGTAATGGATGTGGCAATGAGCACAAATAACAAACAAGTAATAACAACATTGTCAACTGATATAAAAGATAATGGTACTGTTGCATCACTAGGGGCGGTAGGACCATCAGCTGCTGGAAAAATTTCAGCTGATGATTCCATAAATGAAGCGGCAACTGGAACGATTATTGCTTATTCAAATGGTGTTTGGGATAATAGTAAACATGACATGAGTGCAGCAACAGACGCTCTTCTTAAAGGAAAGCCAAGTGAAATTAATATTGGTGCTAATGTTGAGCTTTCGGCAAGATACTTGAAGACAGGTGTTGATGGAAATGGTAATGAAACTGGAATAAATCCGATTGCTTATCTTGCAAAAGATGGAGGAATAGTTAATGCTAAAGGAACAACAGATGCCAAAGGATTTGGGTCGATAATAGCCTATGCGGAAGGATATGATACTAATAATAAAACTACAGTATCAAAAGTAGAAACAACAGGTAAAATAACAGCCATTGATGAATGGGTTTCAAGCGATGATAAGACAGTGCCGTATATTTATAAGAATATAGGAGGATTGGCTAAAAATAAAGGATACATTGATATTAATGGAAAGGCTGAAATAAATGGTATTGGAGGACTTGCCACTGGTGATGGATCAGTTGTAAACTTAAATGGAGCAAATAATGTAATTAGAGCGGGAAGAACTGGGGGACTTGCAGCATTTGATAAAGGAGTAGTAAATGTCGAAGGAATAACGAAAATAGAAGTTAAAGATATAAGATATGTAGATAGTAAAAATGTTGTTCAGACATCAGGAAGCCATGATAGTACAACTCCATTTTATGCTAATGGTGGAGGAAAAATTAATTTTAATGCCAATACTGAAATAGAAATGCACAATGGATTGATTATTCCTGATACTTCAGATACTAAATTTTATTCTCAAACTGCAACACCTACCTCATCAACAACAAAATATTTAAATATGGGGAATGTAAAATATAAGATAGTTGGAGATAAGGTTACATTTGGAGTATTTAATAATAAATCAAATGTTATTTGGAATGGAAGTACTCAAGATTTAGCAAGTGGACTAGGATTTAATGGAATTATTACTTATGATTCAAGTAATCCAAACCCATTTGTAAAAACTGTTTTTGAAAATTCGGATATAACGCTAGATACTACAAGTACAGTTCCAGGAAGTAATAATACTAATGCTGCAATTAATTTAACATTAACACCTTATACTAATGAAGGATTTAATGCGATTACTGCTGAAAGATCAAGAATAACAATAGCTTCTACTCAGACAATAAATGCTACAACAGCTTTAAATGAAAATATTCAAGGACTTTCAATGGGATCTAATAAAACTGCAACATCAAATGCAGAAACTGCATATATTAATTATGGGACTGTAAATAATACTGGAGGAACAGCAGCTGCTAACATTGCTGGAATGAATGTAAGTTATGGAACAATAACAAATAAATCTGGTGGAAATGTTACTGTCAACCAAGGGGCTGGAATTTATGGAACTAATGGAAGTAAACTTGTAAATGAAGCTGGTGCAACGATAACTGTGACAGATTCAGGAGCGGCTATTGCGGCGAAAGTTACGGCTGATAATACTCGTCTTTTAGATTATGGAACTGATAAGTCAGGAAATACTCAGACAGCTATAGAAATTACAAATGAAGGAAAACTTGTAACAACAGGAATGGCAAATCCAATTGGAATATTAGCACAAAATAACAGAGCGGATGAAGTTGATAGAAGTAGAGTGGTTATAAATAATAAAAATAATATTACTCTTGGTGATAGAGGTGTTGGAATAATTGTTACCGCATCTTCTAAGACAGCTGGTGGAAATCCATTACATGGTGGAACAATAAACCTTACTGGAAATGGAAGTTCTGATATAGTTACAGGAGCAACTGGAACAGGAGTATATGCACAAAATTCAAATGTTAATTTACTTACAAATTATGGTATTGAAACAAAAGAAGAAGGAGCAGGTATTTATGTAAAAGGAAATACTTCAACTATAAATGGGCCTGGAAAATTTGAATACAAATATAATGGTTCTGCTACAGGAAAAGGAGCAGGACTTGCATTCGGAGGAAGTCTTGCTGGAGAAAGTGGAAATCCTGATGCCAAAAATTACGTTGATGTGGATGTTGTAAATGCAACAAATACTACAGGTGGTCTTGCTTCACTATATGCAACTGGTGGAGGTGCTTTAACAAATTATGGAACTATAAATGCTTCGCTTGTAAAAGGATATAACATAATTGGAGATGGAAGAAGCATTGTAAATGAAGGAGTACTTAATGTTGCAGATTCTACAAACTCTTCAGAACCTAATATAGGTATAGTTGTAACAGGTTCTGGAAAAGCTGTAAATAATAAAAATATAATAGCTGGAGATAAATCTGTTGGAATTTATGGATTAGATGCTGAACTTGGAACAAACTCAGTTACAACAGTAGGTAAAGAAGGAATAGGAGTATATTCTAAAGGTGGAACAGTTAATCTTTTGACAGGAAGTACACTTAATGTTGGTACTGATGAAGGAGTTGGAGTTTATACAGTAGGAAATGCACAAAATGTATATTCTTCTGGAAATATAAATTTGGCGGAAAATTCATTTGGATTTGTAAATGTTGGAAATAATAATATGATAGAAAGTAATTCAAATGTAAATTTGTATAATAATAATATATATATTTACTCATCTGACACAGCGGGAAGAATATATAATAAAGGAAATGTAACAGCTAGTGGTAATAGAAACTATGGAGTATATGCTGCTGGACATTCAGAAAATAGTGGACACATAAATATGGGAACAGGTTTAGGAAACATAGGAATGTATAGTAAATCTGGAGATGCACACAATATAGCAGGTGGGACAATAACTGTTGGTTTAAGTGGACCTAATCCAAATTACAATCCTATTGATTCAAGAACAGGAAACTTAAAAGATCCTACAAAACCACTAGATCCAGTAGGAACTTTGTACAGTGTAGGAATGGCCGCTGGATATCTTGAAAGAGATCCTAGAACAAATCTTCTGGTAAAAGATTCAGCAGGAAATAATATTGTACATGATCAAGGAAGAATAACAAATTCGGGTACAATAAATGTTGTAGGAAAAGATAGTACAGGAATGTATGGAGCTGGTTCAAATACAGTTATAACAAATGATACTAATGGATATATAAATTTAGCATCTGATGGAGCAATAGGAATATTTGCAGAAGAAGGAGCAAGAGTAATAAATAGAGGTACAATTCAAACTACTGTTGATGGATTGAAGGATGTGAAAGGTGTTGTACTTGGAAAAGATTCGGTACTTGATAATCAAGGTGGTAAAATTTTGATAAAAAATGCGGATACCAGTGTAGGAGTTCTTTTGAAAGGTGCGACTATAATTAATAGAGGAACAATAGAAGTTAGAGGTGGAATAGGGTCAACTGAAACTCAAGTATTTGAGCAAAGTTCAACTGGGAAACCAGTATCAGCATTCCCAAATATTATTTCAATATCAGCGGAACCAAATGCTCCTGAAGCAACAATAACAGTAAATGGACAAGTTGTACGGCCTGAACCTGTTAAATTTAACGTAATATCAGCACCTAAACAAGTAAGTATAAGTTCAGTAGGAATTTATGTAGATACATCTGGAACAGAATACACAATACCAGTAATCGGACTTCAAAATCTTACAAAAGAGGCAGATCTAATAATTGGATCAGAAGCAGCAAGAAGAACAACAGCTAAAGAAATAGTAATAGACGATCCAAATATCATAGATCCTTATAATGAGTCAATGAGAAGTAACGGAAGAGTAGATAAATGGAATTTCTATTCAGGAGCACTTACTTGGACTGCGACAGCCACAATAATAGATGCCAGTATGAGTGCATTTCCAGGACATGTTCAAATAAATAAAATGTATCTTGTGAAAAAACCTTATACTGACTGGTCTGGAAAAGATGCAACACCAGTAAATATTACAGATACATATAATTTTACTAATGGATTGGAACAAAGATACGGAGTAGAAGCCTTAGGTTCACGTGAAAATAAATTATTCCAAAAATTAAATGGCATTGGAAACAACGAAGAAGTATTATTGTATCAAGCTTTCGATGAAATGATGGGACACCAATATGGAAACTTACAACAAAGAATCAATGCAACTGGAAACTTGCTTGACAAAGAATTTAATCATCTTAAGAGAGATTGGAGAAATCCATCTAAACAAAATAACAAGATTAAAGTATTTGGTATGAGAGATGAATACAGCACAGATACAGCTGGTGTCATTGATTATACAAGTAATTCTTATGGTGTGGCTTATGTTCACGAAAATGAAAAGATCAAGATGGGGAACTCAAGTGGATGGTATGCAGGTACTGTAACAAACAGATTTAAATTTAAAGATATTGGAAAATCGAAAGAAAACCAAACAATACTTAAAGCTGGAATATTCAAAACAATGTCACCTAAAAAAGATTACAATGGATCATTGCAATGGACAATTGGTGGAGATGTATTTGTTGGTATCAATGATATGAAACGTAGATACTTAGTTGTGGATGAAATATTTGAGGCTAAATCTGACTATCATTCTTATGGAGCTGCATTAAAAACAGGTTTAGGATATGATATCAGAATGAGTGAAAGAACACATTTACGTCCTTATGGAACATTGAAGATGGAATATGGTAAATTTAATAACATTAAAGAAGACAGAGGAGAAATGAGACTAGAAATACAAGGAAACGATTATTTCTCAGTAAAACCAGAAGTTGGAATGGAATTTAGATATGTACAACCGTTAGCAGTAAGAACAAACTTAACAGTAGGAGTAACAGCTTCTTATGAGAATGAACTAGGGAAAGTTGGAAATATAAACAACAAAGGAAGAGTTAGATACACAACAGCTGACTGGTTTGGAATAAGAGGAGAAAAAGAGGACAGACGAGGAAATGGTAAGTTTGATTTAAATATCGGTGTTGACAATACGAGATTCGGAGTTACAGTAAATGGTGGATATGATACTAAAGGTAAGAATGTAAGAGCAGGAATAGGGTTTAGAGCCATTTACTAATGTATCATAAAAGTTCTTTAAATTAGATTTCAAGTTTATAACAATCTATTTAAGCCTTTATTTTATTTCATTTGGATGATTTAATATTAAAGATATTTAAGTCATAACGAATATTATTTAATTGTTATAAAAAAATGAAAAGTTTTAAAAATAAAAACAGTGGAATTTTACTTTCACTGTTTTTTTGTATTATTTATTATATTTGTTAATCTTCT
>ERZ773010.457-NODE-457-length-28739-cov-22.620694_pt1:0-27500 | contig 28739 bp, 23 predicted proteins | sample MGYA00580842_ERZ773010 | MGnify/ENA primary metagenome ERZ773010 (study PRJEB29015, sample SAMEA2737982) | human oral metagenome | biome: human oral; feature: human-associated habitat; material: dental | place: China | collected 2107 ...
CTACATCTTGGCACAAGGCATAAATATAATGAGTTTGCTCATTGTATTCAAAATAGAGTTCTTCTTCATAAGCTAATCTACTTATAGAAAAATATTGATCTTTATTTATAAAAGCTATTTGCAAAAGCTCTGCCCAAGACGCACGAGGGTTGAGGTCTATTTCTTCACAAGTAAAAAATATTGTTGGTAGTTTTCTTCTTTTTCAAAATTGCTACCTATCCAAAGATGTATTTGATTGTATCTGTCCATAAATTAATTTACTCCTCTTTTTTTAAAGGATAAGGGTATGCCAGTACTGCTAAATAAGCTTCTTTCTCCTTATCTGTTAGTTTATTATAATATTCATCATCGGTAAGTCGTGCCTCTATCATTTCCATTATATAGCTATTGAGAGTGGTATAACGATACTCACGATAGGGATCTATGGCTAATACTTTTCTAAAAACTTCGTTAATCAGTGGGCTGCCTCTGAATATATCGGCTTCAAAGTCATCGCACTCAAACTTAACAAAGTGTAGCAGTTTTAAGAGTGCATTAATTTCAACCCAATTAAGGGTTATGGTTTCTGTAGGGGTGTTGTTGTTTTGGGGTGTTGTTGTCATATCTTACATATTTTATAAATTCCACCGATAATCGTCTAAAAATCCTTCGGCACAGCGGTATTTGGTATAGAATATTACTTCATTACTCTCAATTTTAAGATCAAATATTTTAGTGGCGTTTTCTTTAAGGCATAATTGAAAGGCAGCAATTTTTTCTTCAGCTATATCAGCAAGAATAGGGCTAAAGGTTTCTATACATTGGTGGTATTCTTCACAAAGGTGAATAAGTTCTTGGCTTAACTTATTTTCAAGCATAATAGCGCGATAACAATAGGGGACATTGGGTACTTTGCTAATATTTGTTATCAGGGCGTAATCAGGGTGAGAGGATGAGAAAATACAATCGGGAGTGAGCATAGAGTTTTCAAATTATATAAGGCAAAAGTACAAAATAATTACTAAAAAGCAAAGGGAGAGTATTATTGGGGAGTGTGGTTATAGTACCATTCTTTTAAATGAGAAGCGCCTATATGTATTGTATTGGTGAGTTCTTTCCATTGCTCGGAATTAAAAAGAAACTTATATAGCTTTGCGGTATCGGGATATTTTGTGGCAGTAGTATCCCAAAAGTTGTATAGAAAATCAGAAAGAAGTCTCAGTTCTTCAAATAAATAGGCTGGAAACAAGTTTTTATTGTCGGCTACAAAGTTTTTGAATTGCAAATTGGAGTATAAATATAGTATTTCTTCATCAAATGATGATATTTCACCTTCGTTATTATTAGGATGTAACCAAAGTGCTTTTTGTTGTTCTACATTGGATAAAAAATCAAGTGATTGACAAATTTGATGAAACTGATTATAGTCCATTAGTCTTCATTATCTATTTGGTTATTAAATATTTCTATGGGGTCGATGAGGTCGAGTTCGTATAGCTGGGGAATGGATTGGTGTAACTCTATGTGAATGTAGGCATTGAGGGCTTCATAGGTTTCATTATCTTCCATACGTCCTGACACGTAAAATTTCACTGAAAAGCCTTTATATTCTGCATTGTTAAAGGTGTTGCAAAGGGTAGGTTCTTCATAGATATTCTCCAAAGATTCACCTGTTATGATAGCTTGTGTTTCATAGGGTCCGGAGAAAATTCCGTAGCCTATAGGTCCTACTTGCTTACCTATGGGGAAGGGGGTGTGGGAGGCTTCGGTAACAATGAGTCGGTAATAGGCAGGAGTGAAGCCCCAGACGATATACATTAGTCCTTTATGGGCTAAAATTTCGGAGAGATCGGTGGTTTCTATAGAGGGTAACAAATCACTGGGGAGTGATTGTTGTGAGAGGTATTGTGGTAGTTTTTCTTTGTTGATGATGACAAAGCCCATTTCGGTAAGGAAATTTAAGCTTTGGGCTAATACTTTGAAATTTTCTTGCAAAATTTCACCTTGGGTTTCGATATATATAAATGTAGTACGGATTGTATCTGAAAAAGAGCGAATTTGGATTTTCTCTACTTGTATTTCGGAAGAGAAAAGAGTATTATCAATTTTTGCTACGGGGTGTTTGACCTTAAAAAGGGTGACTTTTTTGTGGATAGGGAGTGCTTTTTGATAGGTTTCCTCTCCAAAAGCACTTAGAAACTCATCATTAAAGGTAGTATTATGGCATATTACTACCTGATTTTTTATATTTTTACTCTCTATATCGATGATAAGGGGTTCATTATCAATCTCAAAGACTATTTTTTCATTGTCTTTGCCAAAATAACTATAAGAAAAGGGTATTTGCATAGCCAAAATGTATTAGTGTAATCATATTATTAGGTATGGAAATTTTCTTGCGTCAAGGATACAACTTTTTACTCCCCCCTGACACCTAGCACCTGACACCTGAAATCTATCCCCTATCCCCTGACTTCATCGCTTTATAGAAAGCTGCGCGACTCAAAGGTTCGTAACTATCGGCTTCACCCAGCATTCTCTGTTGGTCGTTAGCGACTTTGCGAAAACTGTAGTTGGCGAGGTTGCCCGTACGGGTACAAACAGCGTGTACCTTGGTAACATATTCAGCAGTTGCCATCAAAAAAGGCATAGGACCAAAAGGTCTGCCCTTGTAGTCCATATCGAGTCCTGCTACAATCACGCGCATACCGCGATTGGCGAGTTCGTTGCACACATTCACAATTTCATCGTCAAAAAATTGTGCTTCATCTATGCCCACCACATCGCAACCATCGGCTAAAAGCATAATACTAGAAGCGGCTTCTACGGGAGTTGAGGGGATTTCATTGGCGTTATGCGACACGATGTTGGTATCGTCATAGCGAGTATCAAAGGCAGGTTTGAAGATTTCTACCTTCTGTTTAGCAAATTGAGCGCGGCGCAATCGGCGAATCAGTTCTTCGGTTTTACCCGAGAACATCGACCCACAAATCACTTCTATCCAACCCGCTTTTTCGTTGTTGTTTACTGTATTTTCTAAAAACATCGCTTAAAAAGTATATAATACCCCTACTCCCAAGATTTGTTTGAGCTGAGTGCGTGCTCCATAGTTGTGTTTTTCGCCGTTAGGAGCAGTGTACGAATAGAATTTCACATCGTCGTCGTATTTGATATGCACCCCTATACGCGCTTGAACATAGTTATTCACCTTTAGGTTGAGGTTGGTTTCCCAATCCACATCTATATTTCCAAAGTTTCTGAGGTAGTCGCCATAGAAGTTGAAGGTGGTGTTGAGCATCATATTTTCCATTACTTTTTTATCCCAACGCCCTGATACCGAAAAACCGAGTTCATTATGTGTGCGTTTTCCTTTTTTGAGGATAGTTCCATCGGGGGCACGCAGGGCTTTTTCTACCCCAAAAGCACCATCATCGGCTAAACGTTGATTGAATACAGCAGTAGTTTTGAGGGTAATAGGTGAAAGAAAGAGGTTGAAATTGATTTTAGCAGGCGCATATTCAGCACCCAAACCGAAGGTAATATAAGCTGGTGCTAAGAATTTAGAGATAGGTTTCTCTACATCGGGGTAGTTATACCCATTGCTGATTTGCGATAAAAACTGATAACGTGCGGTATAATACCAAAATGACTGTGAGTCGCCACGATAGCCAAATGAAGAAATGAGCGACAACTTATCATCAGTTTTGCGCACTTCGCGTCCTTTTTGAGCATTGATACCATAGTTGATTTCGAGTTCATTATCCCAAAAGAAAGTGCGTTCTATATAACGGCGGCGGAATTTGGCATTCATAATACCCGAAATTGAGGATTCTCCCCCTGCATTCCAATTGGAAAAGGCTACCTCGCTCATATTCAACCCTACTTGGTTGAATTTAAACCATTTTTGTTGTGCTTGTTGGTATCGGTTGAAGGTAAATTTAAGCGCTTCGGGGTCGGTGAGTACCCTGATAGTATCGCTTTTTACATCGGCTTGGAAAGCCTTAGCCTTGCGCACTTGTCCCCACGCTGTAACGCTGCAAAGAAGGAGTGCGATAATGAGTTTTTTCATACTGAAAGTGATGCTAAATGATTCGGGGTGCAAAGGTACAAATAATAATGATGAAAGCCAATAAAGATAACATCTCTATTGGCTTTTATTTACTTGTGACACAAAAAGACTACTGAGATAAAGGCTCATTAGGCCAACGAAGATGAAAACCACTAAAATATTTTTTATCTACACTTTTACCATCTATCCAAACTTGGTAAAGTTCAGGCCAAGTACAGCCGTCTTCACTTATCCTTTTCCCTAATATAGTGATTTGATGACTATTGTTTTTATTTTTTAAAACAATAGTATCTTTCTTACCTGTATACAGACTGAAATCTACAATATGAATATAGATATCTTGATTCATTATATGAATATGATCTTTAAGAGATTTCTCCTCTTTTTTAGGATTTATATAGCTAACAGAAGTAGAATCTACCTTTCCTGTTGCTAATAAAAACTCTTGTGCTACTTTACTATCTTTATTGATATAGATTTCAAGTGTAGGAGGAGTCATACAAATTTTTTTATCAGATCCATCTCCTTTTATTTCATTTTCTTTATGGCAAGCAAAAAGAGAAAAAACTGTAACTAAAAGTATTATATACGTTTTCATAGGTGTTATATTAACTTATTTTATTAGATAAATACCTCCTAAATAACCATTATAAAAGATATTTTCCTTTGAAATAGATTTACCATCTACCCACACACTTTTTATAGATACTGATGAACAAGTTCTTGTAGGTATCATCTCACCTATAATTTCTATCTTATAGGTATGTTTCTTATTTTTTACATACAAGACTTCTTTCTTGTTTGTATACACTGTTTCAAAAGTTTGACAACTGATACATAACGTTTGTTTCTCCTTATCCATAAAGTACCCTTCAGTTAAAAGAGGTTTTTCAGGATTTAAAAATGAGCTGATATGCTCTCTATCCACCTCTCCCATATCAGTAAGAAAATCTTTTATTAATATATTTTCTTTACTGATACGAATATCAAAAGTAGGAGGAGTGTAGCAATCTTGAGATTTTTCATTTTCTTTATGGCAAGCTAAAAGAAAAAAAACTGTAACTAAAAGTATTATATACGTTTTCATAGGTGATAATTATTGAATATTGATTATAACTTGGTTTCGAATATTGTAGTTGCCCTCTCCTGTTGGAGGTGTTTTTCCATTGGGGATATTTTTTGAGGGATCAGCATAACTTCCCAACTTAAAAATTCCCTCATAATACCAACCATCAAAAAGACTTCCCCAGCCCCAATTGTTATGGAACAGATTGATATAATTAGTTTCAGAAAAGTATTTAGCCTCTTTCCATTCACGGCATTTAAAGTAATATCTAACCTCTTGTTCCTTTCTGATACATCCGTCTAATATCCAAGCATGACAGCCCGTAGCATCACAACCTCGAATATATATAGGTCTTCTTTGTATAATTTCATTACGAACTATTTCACTAGGGTAATATTCTCTATAATTTATATTTTTATACCCCAATTTTTTGAAAGTTAATATAGCTTTATTTATGTTTGATCCACTTTGTTTACATTCATAATTCATAGCCAACATATCACTATCACCTAAATGAGCTAATAAATATTGGATATCTTCCTTTGCTATATCTGAAACAGAATAGAAAGTTCGTCCCCTATCCATTTCATGCCAATGCATTATTCTTTCTTTGAATCTTTCAGGCTTTTTATGGTACGTAAGTAGTTGCCCCACAGCCATTGCTACACAACCTACGGGAGCTTTTATTCCATTACATTCATAAGAAACTTTAGCATTATAAGGACTTCCTTGTTCCCACCAAGTTTTTATGAGAGGTGGAATATTTACTTTTTCTATCCAATCTTTCTCCTCTACCCATTGGTCTTCTAAATTATGGCTATCATCATCAGGAAGTGAAAGGCAATAAGGAATTTCAGATTCAGGAAGTTTGGATGTTGAGTTTTGCTTTAAAAATCTTTCTTGCTCCTCCTTAGTTAATTGCTTAAAAATTTCTTCTTCAGCAACGGCTCTTAAACTGTCTTTTTTAGTTTCATACAAAACTCTTTGCATTTCTATATACTTTTGTATACGGTCAAAGAGCATTTTCTGGATTGGGTCATTAGTTTCTAAACTAAATTTTCCGTATGAATTATAAGCCATTATGCCTTTAGCACGTCTATCGGCAGAAATGAGAGCATACCCTCTGTCGTCTTGAAAGTGAATGAGATATAAATCTGTAGAAAAAGGAACTTTTTGTGGAGCTCTTGCCGTGTAAGACGAGATTTTCTTACCATTTTGTATTACATCAATACTCGCTACTTGCACAGGGGCAATTCTTTTAGAAGCTCCTTCCAAACCTTCCATTTGGTTAGCTATTTCAATAGCTAAATTTGTAGCTTCTTTTACAGAAATATGAGGATTTCCTGTTAAAGCTACCAGTTTCCAATCGGCAATATGAGAGATGTCGGTAGTATTGGAAGCTGTGACGGTTGTTGAAGTACTCTTTACATTTCCTTCATTCTCCTTAATGAGAGTTTCATCAGTTTTTTGGCAGGATATAAAGAATCCTAACCAAATTAAGAATAAAAATTTCTTCATTTTAAAAGTAAATTTGATTAAGATGCAACAAAGATACGATATTAAAATGGAAAAAGCAAATTTTTAGAAGTTTTTATCAAAATTCAATCTTATTTTCAAACCGGCTCATTACCCCCATAAACTCATCGGGAAGTGTGATGATTTTCAAAGGGATAGTATAACCGTGCTGAGCGGCAAATTCGGCTACAGCACTGCCTAATCCACCTGTAACTCCTTCTTCTACGGAGATGACTTTCTTGTAATTTTGGAAGATGTGATGCAGCATTTCCTCATCTAAAGGCTTGAGAAAACGCATATCGTAATGGGCGTATTTTTCAGCAGTATTGCTCTTTTGAATTTGCTCGGCAACCTCCTCGGCGATAGCACCAATGGTGAGCACCGCTATTTCGCTACCTTCTTTTAGCTGCTCGCCCTTGCCAATAGGCAATACCTGAAAAGGTTGTTGCCAATGTTTTTCATTACATCTACCGCGCGGATAGCGAATGGCAATAGGGTGTTCTAATGGCTGCTGGGCAGTATAAAGCAAGTGGCGCAACTCGGTAGCATTGCGCGGGGCAGCGATAATAAGGTTAGGAATGGGACGCAAAAATGCCATATCAAACACCCCGTGATGGGTGGCGCCATCTTCGCCTACAAGTCCCGCGCGGTCGATACAGAACACCACGGGGAGATTTTGCAGGGCTACATCGTGAATGAGTTGGTCGTAAGCACGTTGCAAGAAAGTGGAATAAATCACGCAATAAGGGATAAATCCACGTGCAGCCCAACCTGCTGCAAAGGTTACGGCGTGTTGTTCGGCAATACCTACATCAAACACTCTATGAGGGAAAGATTGGTGCATAGTGGTAAGTCCGCTACCACTGCTCATTGCAGGGGTAATGGCAACAATTTTAGGGTTGAGTGTAGCAAGCTGGGTGAGGGTCTGCCCTACTACCTCTTGGTATTTTGCAGGAAGTGAAAGTTTTTCGGGGAGTGGTTCTCCCGTAATTTTATCGAATAAGGCAGGCGAATGGTAACTCACTTGTTGAGCCTCAGCTTTGGCAAATCCCTTGCCTTTGGTGGTAAGCACGTGCAAGATTCGCACGCCTCTCTCATTTTTTTCTGCTTCAAGAGAGGTAATCAATTCAGGGAGGTTATGCCCATCTACCGTACCTTTGTAAGTGATGTTTAAATCGTTGAAGAAAGTTTCATCAGCGCCTTTTCTTTGGCGTAACTGCTCGAAATAATTCTTGAGAGCCCCCACAGTAGGGTCGATAGCCATAGCGTTGTCATTAAGGATAATAAGCATATTAGCATCGGTAGTGCCGGCATAGTTCAGCGCCTCGAAAGCCATACCGCTCACAATTGACGCATCGCCTATCACAGCTATGTGCTGGCGCTGGGTATTCCCTTCCAAAGCCGATGCCATTGCCATACCCAAAACCGCTGAGAGCGAGGTAGATGAGTGTCCCGTGCCAAAAGCATCGTATTCACTTTCTGAGCGCTTAGGGAAACCGCTAATACCCTCCTGTTCGCGAATATGCGCAAAAGCAGCATCTCTACCCGTGAGGATTTTATGGGCATAACACTGGTGTCCCACATCCCACACTAATACATCATCGGGGGTGTTGAACACATAATGCAGTGCGATAGTGAGTTCCACCACCCCAAGACTCGCACCTAAATGTCCGCCCCGTGTAGCGATAACCTCTATAATGCGCTCACGGATTTGTTGTGCCAGTGCAGGAAGCGCTGCGATAGGAGTATTTCTAAGCTGTTGTATAGTCATCTCATTTGCTAATTTTTCCCTTTATTCACTAATTTCACTACCAACATAATCAGTACACCCATTGCTACAAAAGCTAATAAAGAAGCATACCAGTAGGCAACAAAATAACCTCTAAGCACAACAGCAAAAACCACAACAAATAGAATAATGGTTGCTACCTCGTTGAGCATTCGCAATTGCACAGAAGTAAGGGTCGTCTGTCCTGCTTGTAAGCGTTTCATTATACGCCACGAATAGTAATGATACCATAGCAAAAAGGCGATGAACAGCAGTTTGACATGCATCCACCCTTGAGTGAAATACACCCATTGCATTGCGTAGAACATATAAATGCCCGAAAGCACCATCAGTATAAGGGCGGGAACAGTGATGATGTTCCACAAACGCTCTTCCATAAAGCTAAATTGCTTATGGAGAATAGAACGCTCAGGCTCTTCTTTTTCCAAGGCTTCGGTGTGGTAGATAAAGAGGCGCACCATATAAAAAAGTCCAGCGAAGTAGCTCACTACAAAGATGATATGGATGCATTTAGCAATAAGATAATCCATAATTACAAAATGTTTTTACGAGTTTTTAGTTATTTGAAAATACAAAGGTAGTAATATTTTTCGGTTCTACTAAAATATAAGAGAAAGTGTTTCCCTATTTTCTAATTCCCTTATTTGCTAATTTGCCAATTATATACTACCTTTGCACCCATTATGAAAATACTTTACTTACACGGGCTTGATAGTTTTTTACAAGACGATAGGCGTACTGTACTTTCCCCCTATGGTGAAATCTTCGCCCCTACCATCGACTATCGCAACGCCCCTAACCTCTTTGCTGAACTGCAAACCCAATACGCCTCTGCCGATGTACTCATCGGGTCGAGTTTGGGCGGATTGGTAGTTTATTACCTCGCTCAAAAATTAGGCAAACCTTGTTTGTTGTTCAACCCTGCACTTACTCACCGTCACGAATTACCTTTCAACACCCAGCCTAACCCTAATTATACTGCTTATATGCAGGTAGTCATTGGGTTACAGGACAAAGTGATTGCCCCGTGGGAATCACTTGCCGTTCTGCGTGAAGATATGAGTACTTTGCCCAATGTTACTATCCACTTGCTCAATACTATGGAACACTCTTATCCCATAGAAATTTTTGAAAACGAAGTAAAACACTTTTTTGTAAATTGTTAATTATTAATTGTAAATTGTTAATTGATTAAATATGTTCCCACTCAGAAGAAACCGCCGTTTGCGCGTGAATGATACGATACGTAGTTTAGTAAAAGAAACGATCGTTACCCCCGATGATTTCCTCGTGCCTCTCTTTGTAGTAGAAGGCACAGGTGTAAAAGAAGAAATTGCCTCTATGCCAGGTTATTATCGCTATAGCCTTGACCTTTTGGCAAAAGAAGTTAAAGAACTTTGGAGCTTAGGACTCAAATCGGTTTTACTATTTGTAAAAGTCCCCGATAACCTCAAAGACAACAAAGGTACTGAAGCAGCAAACCCTAATGGATTGATGCAACGTGCCATTAAAACCGTAAAAGAAGCTGTCCCTCAAATGCTTATAATGACCGATGTAGCCCTCGACCCTTATTCTATCTATGGTCACGATGGTATTGTAGAGAAGGGTCGCATTGTGAACGATGCTACAGTTGATGCTCTTTGTCGTATGGCTCTTTCTCACGCCGAGGCAGGCGCCGATTTCATCGCCCCTAGCGATATGATGGACGGTCGTATCCTTGCCTTGCGCGAAACCCTTGAAGATAATAGTTTTGAGCACGTGGGGATAATGTCGTACAGCGCCAAATACGCTTCTGCTTTCTATGGTCCTTTCCGCGATGCCCTTGATAGTGCTCCTGTAGATCAGCAAGATATCCCTAAAGATAAGAAAACTTACCAAATGGACTATCACAACCGCCTCGAAGCCTTGCGCGAAACCCGTATGGATATAGAGGAAGGCGCTGATATTGTGATGGTAAAACCAGGGCTTTGTTATTTAGACATCGTTCGTGAGGTAAAGAATATGAGCGAAGTACCCGTAGCGGTATACCAAGTATCCGGCGAATACGCAATGCTCAAAGCCGCTGCTGCCAAGGGTTGGCTCGACCACGATGCTGTGATGATGGAACAAATCGTGAGTATCAAGCGCGCTGGTGCCGACCTTATCGCGAGCTATTTCGCCAAAGAAGTTGTAAAACTTTTGTAAAAACAGAATCGCCTTTGTATCATAAACTTTGTCAAAGTCCCAAAACTTTGACAAAGTCTATAAAACTGATAATCAATCACTTTTAGAGTATGTTATGTACGGGCGTTTTGCAAACGCCCTCACTAAATAACTACATTTAAATTTTCTATGAAAAAACACTTTTTAACACTTGCCTCTATGGCACTTCTAACCGCTTGTGGTGGCGGAACTAACAATAACAACAACAGCAACGATACCACCACTACTGAAAACACCACCTCTCAGGCAACCACTACAGCCACCCCTGAACCCGATTTTCCCGATTGGCAAAACCAAAAAGGGGTAAAACCTATTACACTTAACCCGCCTTTAGCCGATACCCCCGATGCAGCAATGGCTGCCAAAGGTGAAGAAACTTTCAACAATCTTTGTGTTGCCTGCCACCGCCCTAAAAAGCGCCTGATAGGTCCCGCGATGATTGGCATAATGGAACGCCGCACCCCTGAGTGGCTGATGAATATGATACTCTACCCCGATGCGATGGAAAAACAAGACTCTATCGCTAAAAAATTAGTGGAAGAGTACCAAAGCCTAATGCTCAACCAAAACCTCACCCAGCAACAAGCCCGTGAAGTGCTTGAGTATTTAAGAACGATAAAGTAATTGCTAAATTTGCAAATTCGCTAATTAATCCGTACCTTTGTAGCTTGAAAATATTATTTATATATACAATATATGAAAACCATAGACAATTTTAACTTTGCGGGCAAGAAAGCCCTTATTCGTGTGGACTTCAATGTACCATTAGACGAGAACTTTAAAGTAACTGACAACACTCGTATTGAGGCTGCTAAACCTACTATCGAGAAAATCCTTAAAGATGGCGGTACCGCTGTGCTTATGAGCCACTTAGGTCGCCCAAAAGGTGAACGCAACGACAAATATTCTCTCCGTCATATCGTTAGCGAAGTAGAAAAAGTATTAGGTAAAAAAGTGATCTTCGTAGATGATTGCGTAGGCGAAGTAGCCGAAAAAGCTGTAGCTGCAGCTCCTGCTGGTAGTGTAGTACTCCTCGAAAACTTGCGCTACCACAATGAAGAAGAAAAAGGTGACGAAAACTTCTCTAAACAATTGGCTAAATTGGGTGATATCTACGTGAACGACGCTTTCGGTACCGCTCACCGCGCCCACGCTTCTACTACTATTGTAGCAAAATTCTTCCCTAACAATAAATGCTTTGGTTACCTTCTCGCTAAAGAAATTGAAAGCATCGACAAAGTGATGAGAACTGGCGAAAAACCTGTAACTGCTATCCTTGGTGGTTCTAAAGTTTCTTCTAAAATCACTATCATCGAAAATATTTTAGACAAAGTAAACCACCTTATCATCGGTGGTGGTATGGCATATACCTTTGCTAAAGCACAAGGCGGTAAAGTAGGTAACTCTATCTGTGAAGATGATAAACTCGACCTCGCTCTCGATATCCTCGCTAAAGCAAAAGCTAAAGGTGTAGAAGTGCACTTGCCTATCGATGTGGTAGCGGCTGATGCTTTCGACAACAACGCTAAAACCCAAATAGTACCTGTAAATGCTGTTCCTGATGGTTGGGAAGGTCTTGATGCAGGTCCTAAAACACTCGAAAATATCAAATCGGTATTGCTCGCTTCTAAAACTATCTTGTGGAATGGTCCTGTAGGGGTATTTGAAATGCCTAACTTCGCTAAAGGTACTATCGCCGTAGGTGATTATGTTGCCGAAGCTACTAAAAAAGGCGCTTTCTCACTCGTAGGTGGTGGCGACTCTGTAGCAGCGGTTAAACAATTTGGCTTTGAAAACAAAGTGAGCTATGTTTCTACCGGTGGTGGTGCTATGCTCGAAAGCCTCGAAGGATTGGTACTTCCTGGTATCGCTGCTATCAATGAATAGATGATAAACAATTAGGTGAAAAATGACCTTATTTGTTGAACATATCAATTTGCAACAATTCTCCACACCCACAAGTGTGGAGAATTATTGTATATTTATGTTTGAAGGATCAGGAGTCTTTACAGTAGATGCTACCCCGTATACTTATAAGGGTTACACCTTGCTTTTCCTCTCTCCTTTTCAGCACTTTCAGTGGCAAGAAGCAAGCATTACAACTGCTGAACTTTTGCAATTTCACGGCGATTTCTATTGTATAGAATACCACAAAAAAGAAGTCGCTTGCAATGGTTTCCTCTTCAATGCCCTGTTTTTGCAACCTCATATCAGTGTAGCAGAAACTACTTTTGTAGAAGTTAAAAATCTATTTAGAAATATAACTGCTGAACTTATAGAGAACAATCCTTTTTCAGAAGCGGTATTGCGCTCTTATCTTCAGCTTATTTTGGCACTTTCCAGCAAGGAAAAAAGCCTCTTACTCACCGATGCCCCTCCTCAAACCGAACACACTCTCGCAACCGACTTCCAAGAGCTTTTAGAAAAACACTTCCTTAGTGAGCGCAACCTCTCTTTCTATGCCGAGGCGCTCTCCCTCACCCCCGATGCTTTTAGCAAGAAGCTGAAAAAACTCATCGGGAAAACACCTACCAAACTCCTCCAAGACCGATTGGTGTTAGAAGCTAAAAAGCAACTGCACCTCACTCATAAGTCTATCAAAGAAATAGCCTTCGATTTGAATTTCGAAGATGAGTTTTATTTCAGTAGATTCTTCAAAAAAAATGTAGGACTCTCACCTAAACACTTCCGCGAAAGTGTAGGTATTTCTATAGTTGCCAACGAAGCAGACTAAAATGTCTATGTAATCACCTTTTTTATCCATTTGCATTTGCCGAAAAAGCCGTAATTTTGCGCCCTGAAAAGTTCCCTATCGCTCCAAGGGGAAAAGGCTATAAAAATATATGGAGATTTATTTAACAAAAACAATTTTAACAGTATGCAGAAATTATTATCATTTTTAGCAGGAAGCGAACGCAGTTTCGTGAATTTTATTAGAGTTGCTATCTTCATCGTAATGGCGTGGATAGGTGGCTTAAAAGTATGTCAGTACGAAGCCGATGGCATTGTACCTTTTGTGACTAACAGTCCGTTTATGAGTTTTTTCTATGCTAATTCAGGTAAAACCGCTATCGATGAGAACGGTGTTACAGGTGAAGCTAACAAAGGCAAAGAAGTAGCTCAATACAAATTGCACAAAAACCCTGAAGGCAAGATGGTGAAAGCTAATATTGAGTGGCACAAAGAGAACAACACTTATATTTTCTCTTACGCTTTAGGTGCTTTTATATGCTTTATTGGTTTGCTAACCCTTTTGGGTATTTGGTCACCTAAAATTGGGGTAGTAGGAGGATTGCTTACTTTTGGAATGAGCATCGTTACCCTTTCTTTCCTCATCACTACACCAGAAGTGTATGTACCTAATTTAGGTGGTGATATGCCTACTCCAGCTTACGGTTTCCCTTACTTATCAGGAGCTGGACGTTTGGTATTGAAAGATATTATAATGTCAGCAGGTGGTTTAATCGCTGCTTCCGAAGCTGCAAGAAGAATTTTAGCAGCTAAGAAATAAGATATTAGTAATAAAAAAATAGGCAACTAAGAAATTTCTTAGTTGCCTATTTTTTTTATGATATTACATACAGTTTATCAAAGTCCAAGGACTTTAGCAAAGTATACTGATTTTCCTCTTACCTCTTACCTCTTACTTGTTTTGAAGATTGATAAGGTTTATTTTCTTCTTCTTATTTTGCTGTTTTTGATATTCGTCAAACTGCATTAGCAGGTTGTTGTTGGCACGGATAAGCGCATTGGTTTCAAGCAAAATACTGAAATACAATTTGGTAGTTTTATGACTGGTTTCAGTCGTACGAATACGGTCGATTTGTTTTTGTACCATCTTTGATACTTCGTTTTTCAACACCTTGCAATCTTCAAAAATCACGTGTAGTTTGTTGTAATCAGTATCTCTAAATATTTCGGCTTCTGCCTTAAACACTTCTTCCATCTTGTCCGAAATGTATTTCAAATCTCTCAGTTGGTTGAACTTAAGGTTCTTGTGATTGTTGTTCACGTGCTCGTAGCTATTGAGGGTAATCGCGGTGAGACACTGTGCCATATCCTGTAAGCAATCCAAAATAAGAATATAGAACTTACTTGATGCTACCGAACTTTCATTCAATGATTTGATAAAGTAGTACACATTGCCCTTCAGCTCGTCGAGTTCTTTTTCGAGTTTTTTGGCGTTCTTCTTGTTTTTGGTGAGTTTAGCGAGGTCTTGCGTGCCTAGGTTCTTCACCACCTTGCTATAAAGCTCATCAATGCGGAAAATCGTTTCAGATACATAGTTAGAACTTTCTTTGATTACCCCGCCAATAGTCGCCAAGTCAGCGCGTTCAAAGCGTTTGCCTTGCGCTTTAGCTTTCTGTTTGTTGCGATAAATCACAGCATTGCGAATAAGTACAAAGCCTACTACCATAATCATCACGATAAGTCCAATCACACTGCCATAGTACAATATTCCTGAAACTATAAAAGCCCCAATGAAAGCCACAATAGCTGTTAAGAACCAACCGCCAATTACGTTTAGCACCCCTGCCACGCGATACACAGCACTGTCGCGACCCCAAGCCCTATCGGCAAGCGAGGAACCCATCGCCACCATAAAGGTTACATAAGTAGTAGAGAGGGGCAGTTTAAACGATGTACCAAAGGCAATCAAACTACTCGATACCACAAGGTTAATCGCCGCGCGCACAAGGTCGAAAGCAGGAAGGTCTTCTTCTTTTACATTAGGGTCGAGCTCTGGTTTTTCAAAACGACTGTCTATTTTCCTACTGAGTGATTTAGGCGTGATAAACGCAATGGCATTAGCGCAAATCACAGTGATGCGCACCAAAAAACGCGACAAAAAGTTAGAGGAAAATTTCTCTTCACCGCCTTCACTTTGGCGAGAGAGGTTCACCCCTGTATCAATCACGTGGCGCGCTTTTTTAGAAAACCAAAGTGTGAGAATCATCACAAAGCCAGTCAGTAGCAATAGAAATGTAGGGGTACTCATTTCGCTATCGGCTAAACCACTCATTAGCAAACTGTCGTGAGCGATTCCTGAGTTATGCCATATCCCGTAAGATTGGTAAGCAGCCATAGGCACCCCGATAAAGTTCACCAAGTCGTTGCCCGCAAATGCCATCGCCAAAGCAAAAGTACCACTGAGGATAATTACCCTGAAGATGTTTATTTTCATACGGATAAGCACTTGTGAGAGCACCGAATAGAAAATAAAACAGCCAAAGAGCAGTAGTACTATATTTGTATCTATCCACGCAATGGCTTCTTTAGGAATAAAAGCAACATCTTTAAGTCCTTTAAATATAATAAAATAGGAGAGCCCTGTGAGCGACAAACCTCCAAACACACCTCCTACGTATTTTACATTGTCTTGATATTTAAATGAAAAGACCAATCGGGCTAAGTACTGCACAATAGCCCCCACCGTAAAGGCAATCGCTACCGAGGTGAAAATACCCGCAATCACCTTGCCTACTTCCCCTTTGTTGATATAATCAAAAGCTGTAATTAGAGGAGCTCCACTTATAAAAGTTTTTATTGTAGCTACACACGTCGCTGCCCCGAGAAGTTCAAAAACCACAGAAACCGTAGTAGAGGTGGGCAATCCTATAGAGTTGAAGAGGTCGAAAAGAAGAATATCGGCAAGAATAACCGACATAAAGATGATCATTACCTCATCAAAATAGAAGAGTTGGGGGTTAAAAATCCCTTTGCGGGCAATTTCCATCATTCCACTCGAGAAAACAGCACCGATGGCTACCCCCACGCTCGCAACTATCATAATCGTGCGAATAGTTGCCACTTTTGAGCCAACAGCCGAGTTGAGAAAGTTCGCTGCGTCGTTGCTTACCCCCACTACTAAGTCTATGATAGCGAGCACTAAGAACACGAACAGCATAAAAATGTAAACCTGTTCCATAACACTTATACTGGTTTGAGGGCACAAAGGTACTATATAATTTGCTAATTTGCTAATTTGCTGATTAGAAAATTTAAAAATCAGAAAATTAGTAACGCCCATTTTCTCTTTCCTTACTCCTGCTCACTTCAGCTCTCTCATTCTTAAACAAATGTTAAATATTCTCTCTAACCAAAGTAATATTTTCACACCATTCCCACTTGCAACTTTTTGTAAAACAAAATATTATTACTCACAAAAACAACTGTCACCGCATAGCTTGCTAAAATTTTTTCACACTCATTCTTGTATAGTATTTTTCTTTTTTGTACTTTTGCCCAATAACTAAAAAAAAGAAACAATGAAAAAATTTTTAACTATTTTGGCAATTATTGCCCTCACTCTTGCAAGTTGTAGCAAAGATAAAGAAAATTGTAATTGCAATAATGACAATGGTAATAATGGTGGCACTAAAACCCCTACAGCTACTATCAAACCTAACCAAATAATGTTAGGTTTTCCTAAAGAGTTTAAGAAATTCAATATTCCTGAATTTATCCCTGCAAACTACTCCTTTTACTACGATGATGACAGGGGATTTGGTGCTATTCCTAATGACCCTAATGTATTAGAACAGAACAATAAAGTGTTAAATGCTTTTTTTGAGAAATATAACATTGTAAATAGTGATGGTTTTGAAATTACTCACTCTGATACTGGAGCCCCTTTTATAAACAAAGAATATCAAAAAGAAGCAACACAAATACCTTATAAAATTAAGCCTATTTATTTTGAATACAATCCTTCACTTCCTCCTCTTAACCCTAATAGTGTTTTTGGTTTATATGAAAAAGAAAATATTGTTGTATTTTATGAGTTTGATTTGTATAATGCTTTAGAAATTTTTAAAGGAGGTGAGTTTAGACTCAAGGCATTTAATTTTTATAAATTTGCTACTAAAGAAGCTTATAAAGAATATGTGAATATGCTTAGAAGCATTTATGTTGATGATTATGAAAAATATCATTTTTATGACTTACCTGTAAAGCCTCTACCTCTTATCTATTGTGGTAGTGCTTTCAAATTATCTTGGGTAGGAGATTTACACCTTCCTTCATTTATTCCTAAGACCATTAATCACGAAAAAATTACAAAAAGAAAATATATTGCTCGCCCTTTTAGCTATTACAATGCAGGAAAAACTATAGGAGAATTGAATTATCAATATAAAAAAGCTTTTGAAGGAAAATATCGTTTTGAAATCTATTACAAGCATAGGTATACTGATAATGGGGAGTATGCGATGGAACCTTTTGTTCTTTATAGACATAATGACAATGATATCTTTCTAGAGATTAGAATAGGAGGAACAAGAATTAGTAATTATATAAGATTTGTAGATTTAATTATTAAACCTATACCTGAACATAGAACTATTGCTTTTTATGACCTTAGTCGTTTAGAGGCTTTTCTATTATTTCCTAATGATGAGTCATATAATGAGTATATGGCTATGCTAAAAGATATTTTTAACACTCCAGAAGCACAAGAAAGTATCTTCTTGAATTAAAGTATCTTCTTGAATTTTTAAATAGTACACCTATTAATAAATCCAAAAAAAACTTTGGCAAACCCTCAATTTTGCCAAAGTTTTTTGTATTTAGTTCAAAACTCTATGAGCATTTACTATTATTCATCCCCCACTACTGCACAAGTTTGTAGCTTGCACTTCTGAGATTTTTTTGAGATTTCCCAAGATTCTCGGAGATTTTCCCACCACTCTCACCGCTCCCACCACTCTCACCGCTCCCACCACTCTCACCGCTCCCACCGCTCCCACCGCTCCCACAACTCTCACCGCTCCCACAACTCTCACCGCTCCCACCGCTCCCACCGCTCTCACCACTCCCACCACTCTCACCACTCCCACCGCTCCCACCTCTCCCCGTGCGGCTCGCACCTCTTAAACAAATGTTAAATATTCTCTTTAGAAAAAGTAATATTTTCACACCATTCCCGCTTGCAACTTTTTGTAAAACAAAATATTATTACTCGCAAAAACAACTGTCACCGCATAGCTTGCTAAAATTTTTTCACACTCACACTTGTATAGTATTTTTCTTTTTTGTACTTTTGTGCGATTTATAGTGCTTTGTAGCCACTTTTCTTATAGCAATGTTTTTTTAAATTTTTAGATGAAATGAAAGTAAAAAGTTTTTTTAAATACCTTGCCTTGTTGCTCTTTCTCTTCTCTGGAGCACAGGAGTTCTATGCTCAAACTCAAGGTAGATTACTCTCTGCAAGACGGCAATTTGGTACTCCTTGTGTTTCTCCTTCCAATAATGGTCATTGGAGAGTACATTTCTATTGGAGTCACCCCCTTCCTAATCCAGATAACAAGTTCTATGTAGAGTTATCTGATGCTAACGGAAATTTCAATAATCCTACAGTCTTAAAAGTAGTAAATACTAAACCTTATACAGATCGTAATGGAGCTAACTATGAAGCACCAAGAAATGAACGTAGTTCTGAACTTGATTTCTCTTTGCCCACGAATCTCAATGGTTCAAAATTTAAAATTAGGGTGCGAAGCACTAATCCTGCTTCTGAAGTGATCGCCTTAGATATGGCTAACAAAGCTAATACTCAAGAATTTGCTATAAACTGGATGGGAATTATTACGGGTATAACTGCATCTCCTCAATATGTAACTCTGTGTCCTGGTCATACTCAAGAAATAAAAGTAGTAAGCCTTCCTAATGGTGAGCCAGTGGGTAACTATCGTTATGTATGGGGTAAAATGAATAATAGTAATAATCGCATTCCAATCCAAAGAAATGCAGGTCCTACTTTCACAGTCTCCGAAGCAGGAGATTATTATGTTGGTATAGATTATGCTACAACTTGTCAAAATAACTCTTATTCTCAAATTATAGAAGTAAGAGTCTCTGGTAGCCAGTCGGTTAACCTTTCTTCTTCTGCTACTGAGGTATGCGAAAGCGAGCCTTTTACCCTTACTGCTACTCCTGCCAATCCCTCTGCTAAGTTCATTTGGTATCGCGATAATACCAAAATAGCTGAAACTGATGGCGTGAATACCTATACAGTTCCCGCTGGACAAAACCTCGCTGGTAACTACTATGTGCAAGTGGGGAGCGGTGGCAGTTGCGATGTGCAATCTAACCGCGTTACTATCAAACGAAAAGACAATATCACCGCCTCTATAAGCTCCGATGGTGGCACAGTGTTGATGCCTGGTAAAACTCGCGTTTTCACAGTGAGCACCACCGCCCAAAGTCCGCAATACAAATGGTTTAAAGATGGGGTAGAAATAACAGGGCAAACAGGCGCTACCTATACTGCCAATGCTGCTGGTACCTATAAAGCCGAAGTTACACAAACTGCTGGCTGTGTCGCTACTATTACTACCAACGAAATAACCCTTAAAGCTCCTGATAGCTTTAAAGTTACTATCAAAACTAAAACCGCTTTCCAACCTTGTACTACGAATGCTGTTACTTTAGCAATCGATAAAATTGCTGCTGTAGCAGGAGGCTCTGAACTCACCGTAGATCCTTCCGATTATAGCACTTTCTCCTTTCAATGGCAAGCCAATCTCTCAGGCACTTATCAAGATTTAGCAGGGAAAACCCAAAGCGAATTGTCTTTAAGTAGTGCCACAGAAAATGGTAAATACAAACTTAAAGTAACAGCTACTGGCTTTACTATCCTCGATTCTAATGAATTAGACATCCGTTTGCAAGATAGTGATGCGCTAAAAATTAACAACGGCAACAACTCATTGGAGTTCTGCGATGGCGTTGTAACCCTCACTGTCACTACAGGAGCTTCTCCTTCAGCTAACTATACTTGGTTTAAGGACAATGTGAAAGTAGCAGAAGGTGTAGGTAAAACCGAATATGCTGCCGAGGGTTCTGGCGTATACTACGCTACAGTAGGCTCAAGCTCTGGCGGCTGTCCTGCAACTTCTAACTCGGTAGTGGTAAAGAAAACTACTATCACAGCGCGTTGGGCTGAAGATATCAACACTCGTGAAATTTACTACCACGGCAAAACAAACGTGCTACAAGTATCGCACAATATGACTACGCCTACTATCGAGTGGAGCAAAAATGGCGCTGTAATCCCTGGCGAAACAGGCACCCAACTCACCATTTCATCGGCTCCTACATCGGTAGATATCTATACCGTAAAACTCACCGATAACGGCAATTGTGGTACCGTAAAAACCCTCGACCCTGTGTATTTCGAAACTATCGCCGATATCACAGAAGTGAAAGTGGGTACACTTGCTATCTCCTCTACCGATTGCGAAACTCGCTCACAAACTACCCTTGAGGTACAAAAAATAAAAGTAAAACTCAGCAGTAGCGGACAAGAAGTGGAAGTGAAACGCGCCGACTATCGTTATTTCAACTTCCAATGGTCGAAAGATGGTAACGATATCTTAGGCGAAACTCGCCACCAATTAGTAGTATTGCGCGCTGGCAACTCCGAGTCGGCTAAATATAGCGTAAAAGTTACTTATAATACAAGTATTATCAAAACTTCAACCGAGCGCGCTATTGCCTTTACTCCTATCCCCGATTTCGAGATTTCATCAGCCGATGGCGCCAAAGGAACTGTTTACCTTTGCCAAGGAGGTTCGGTAACTCTCACAGTTTCCGCCGATAGTTTCGACCCCAATGCTACCCTCGCCGATAGCTTCTCGTACAAATGGTACAAAGTAACCAGTGCTAACTATACGAACGACACAGCTTTGGGCAGTGAAGCTCCTACCACAAAAGTAGATGCCATTGGCGAATACTATTTAGAAATCAACAATGGTGGTTGCCCTAAACGCGCTCATATAAAAGTAGAAAACTACCGCTTAGGGCTCTTTGAACTTGGCTTTAAAGGAAGCGACAACAATAGTGCTGTTACTAAAATAAAACAATACCAATCGCCTAGAATTAAAATAAGTGCCCAAGTAGGTGAACACATCGTAGTGCTTAAAAAAACAAATACTGACGATGAAATAGAAATAGCTGGAGGTAATTTTGTATGGGTGAAAGACGATGGCACTGAAAAATATGGCACATCACTTGATATCACCTCCGAAGATATGGCAGGTAGCTACACGCTAAAAGAAATATCGTGCCCTGCTATAGGCGAAAATGCTATAAGTTTTGAGTTGGATATCTACAAAGTAGATGTAGTACCAAATATTGTAACCCCTAATGGCGACCATTTCAACGATACTTGGGAAATCCCAGCTAAATACACTAGCCCCAACGTGAAAGTAACCATTTATACAGTTGAAGGTAAAGAAGAATATTCAGGCACTAATTATAAAAATCAGTGGCCTTCATCAAATTCTAGTGCTTTCAAAGATCTTGGCAAACGCGCTCTTATCTATATTTATACTATAAAAGGTGAATATACTGAAAATGGAGAAACTAAAAGCGTAGACTTGAAAGGAACAATTACCATACTAAAATAAGAACGAACAATGAAAATTAGAATACATATACTCATCATAGCGTTTGTACTTGGTGCCTACTGGAGTTGGGCACAAGGCGATGGTAATTACTTGCCTTATGAAATGCCTGGACATACAGCCGTGAAGTACAACACCTACCTGATGCACCCTGCATTTCCTATATTTAGCAAAAACGAATCACAAATCACCTTCTTCCATCGCAATCAATGGATGGGATTCAAAGATGATAAATTCAATACCTTTGGACTTTCGTACGGTAAAAAATGGGGCGGTGATGCAGGTAGAAAAAAAGATTACTACGACGGGAATAATATGGCTCACGGAATGATATTCCAGCGCAATGCGAGCTTCTTCTCAAATGTAGGTATCTTAGGAAACTACGTACACCAAGTAGAAATCTCAAGAGATAACTATTTGCGTTTAGGTTTGAACCTAGTATTTGCCCGCAGCAGTATTGATAAAAGCAAAGTGCGTTCAAACGTACAAGACCCTTTAGTTGAGAACGCCAAAGCAACCAGTATCATAAACCTCCAGCCTGGGGTAGATGTAAACTTTGGCTATTGGCACGTAGGGCTTACTGCCGAAAACCTTTTAGACTATTCTTTCTCAGCAGGTGAAATGGCAGTGCCTTTCAACGAAAAATCACTTACCGCTCACGTGATGTACCGCAAAGAGCTACAAAGCACAAGCGACTTTTTAGAAGACGGATTTTTCAGCATAATGGCAAAGGGTAAAAGAACAAAAGATAACTTCCAATTTGGCGGAAACCTAATGCTTGATGTAAATATGGGCTGGGCGTATGCTGGTTACGACCAAAAATATGGTGTTTTTGGAGGAATAGGCTTCAATGTAAGCAACCATTTTAGCATTGGCTTTGGTTACGAACAAAGCATTGCCAACTATGTAGCCGAACAAGGTGGCAGTTACGATGTGGTAGTCTCTTATCAATTCGGAGGCAAACACCATATCAAAAAACCAGTAGTAACAGTCCCACCTAAAAAAGACCCTCCAGTAGTAAAACCACCTGAACCTAAGGTAGTAACACCTACTGTTACAGTTACTGAAACACCTACAGTTACTAAAACGCCTACTACGCAAACTAAGACTGTAGAAGATACAATAAGAACCCGTATTAGAGTAGTAGAAGATGATATAGATAATATCCCTCCAGGATACTATGTAATTGTTGGGGTATACAACAGCCCAGGAGGAGCTTATAGAATCACTAAAGAAATCAAACAGAAATTAGACCTTGATGTAGCTAGCTTCTTACACCCTAACAACAACTTTACCTACATCTATATAGATAAACCTTATGATTCACGAGCAGAAGCAGGCGATAGGCTTATCAACTTGCTCCGCATTCCAGAGTTTAAAAACTCTAAAGCGTGGATATTAAAAGTAGGAAAACTATAAACAATTATAATTATAAAGACTGTTCAAAATGCAACTACAACTCTTTTTGAACAGTCTTTTATTTTAAAAAAAGAAGACGATATGAAAAAACTTACACTTTGTTTAATAGCACTTTTGGCTTTACAGTCCTGTGCTACAATCAATCAACATCACACTACACGTACGCATACAAAAAAAGCTGCCCCTAAGACAGCTAATATAAAAACAGGCGTTTATAAAACCGATGTTACTGCAACCTATTACCACGATAAGTTCAACGGGAGAAAGACCGCTAGTGGGGCTGTATTTAGCAATAGTAAGCTCACCACGGCACATCCTTCTTTACCTTTTGGAACCCAATTAAAGGTTACCAATCCCATAAATGGCAAATCGGTAGTAGTAACCGTTACTGATAGAGGACCCTTTACTAAGGGGCGTGAACTTGATCTTACCAAGCGTGCCTTTATGGAAATCACCGATAACAAGAGCAAAGGTTTGCTACAAGTAAATATAGAAATCGTAGAATAAGGAGTAAAACTCCTTATTTTTTTTGCATTATAGAATGAATATATAAGCAAATAAAAAAGAGCAACTCTTTATCAGAATTGCTCTTTATAAGAAGGCGGCGACATACTCTCCCACGTGACCGTAGTACCATCTGCGCTAAAAGGTTTAACTGCTCTGTTCGGAATGGTAAGAGGTGAGACCTTTGACTATAACCACCTTAAATCGTTTTAGGTAAGAGGTAAAAGGTAAAAGATAAGAGCTTTTTTAAACTCCTTTTTGTATCTTAACCTAAAATACCAATTCCTGATCATATTTTAACATATAAGGATAAAAAGCAAATAGTTCTAACTTCATCAACAATTAATCATTAACCATTAAAAAAGAATCTCTACGCGCGAAAAGTCTACGGGTGATTAGTATTACTCGGCTATGATGTTACCACCGTTACACCTGTAACCTATCAACGTGGTCATCTCCCACGACCCTTAAAAGAAATCTCATCTTGTGGCGGGTTTCGTACTTATATGCTTTCAGCACTTATCCCATCCGCACTTAGCTACTCTGCTATGCCCTTGGCAAGACAACAGATACACCAGCGGTGCGTCCAACTCGGTCCTCTCGTACTAGAGTCAGATCCACGCAAATTTCTAACGCCCACAGTAGATAGAGACCGAACTGTCTCACGACGTTCTGAACCCAGCTCGCGTGCCACTTTAATGGGCGAACAGCCCAACCCTTGGGACCTTCTCCAGCCCCAGGATGTGACGAGCCGACATCGAGGTGCCAAACCGCTCCGTCGATATGAGCTCTTGGGAGCGATCAGCCTGTTATCCCCGGAGTACCTTTTATCCTTTGAGCGATGGCCCTTCCATACGGAACCACCGGATCACTATGCTCTACTTTCGTACCTGATCGACTTGTGGGTCTCTCAGTCAAGCTCCCTTATGCCATTGCACTCTTCGCACGGTTACCAAGCGTGCTGAGGGAACCTTTAGAAGCCTCCGTTACTCTTTTGGAGGCGACCACCCCAGTCAAACTACCCTCCACGAATTGTCCCCTGCACTCTGCAGGGTTAGACCTCAGATAAGCAAAGGGTGGTATTTCAACAACGACTCCACAACTACCAGAATAGCCGCTTCTAAGTCTCCCACCTATCCTACGCATCACTTATCCAAGACCAATACGAAGATATAGTAAAGGTGCACAGGGTCTTTTCGTCCCACTGCGGGTAATCGGCATCTTCACCGATACTACAATTTCACCGAGCTCATGGCCGAGACAGTGTCCAAATCGTTACACCATTCGTGCAGGTCGGAACTTACCCGACAAGGAATTTCGCTACCTTAGGACCGTTATAGTTACGGCCGCCGTTTACTGGGGCTTCAATTCAAACCTTCGTGTTACCACTAAGCTCTCCTCTTAACCTTCCAGCACCGGGCAGGTGTCAGACCCTATACCTCATCTTTCGATTTTGCAGAGTCCTGTGTTTTTGATAAACAGTCGCTTGGACCTTTTCACTGCGACCTATCGCTAGATAGGCGACCTTTCTCCCGAAGTTACAGGTCTATTTTGCCTAGTTCCTTAGCCATGAATCTCTCGAGCGCCTTAGAATTCTCTTCCCAATCACCTGTGTCGGTTTACGGTACGGGCATTAATCTTCGCTTTTCTTGGAAACGTTGTCACCACTCTATCACCTCGGCCGAAGCCTCAGTGTACTATCAAAGCCATAACAGCTCCTTTAACGTACTATTCCGTCAGTACGCGGTAGTTATCTCGTTCCGTCACTTTTATCAGATTAATGGTACAGGAATATTAACCTGTTGTACATCCACTTCCCCTGCTCGGGTGCGCGTTAGTCCCCGACTAACCCTCAGCTGATTAGCATAGCTGAGGAAACCTTGATCTTTCGGCGGGCAGGTTTCTCGCCTGCCTTATCGTTACTTATGCCTACATTTTCTTTTCTATCAGCTCCACTATGGCTCACGCCTTTAGCTTCTACGCCTATAGAATGCTCCCCTACCGGTATGTATGTTAATACAACCCCATAGCTTCGGTAATATGCTTATGCCCGTTTATTATCCATGCCCAACCGCTCGACTAGTGAGCTGTTACGCACTCTTTAAATGTATGGCTGCTTCCAAGCCAACATCCTAGCTGTCAGTGCAGTCAGACCGCGTTTGGTCAACTTAGCATATATTTGGGGACCTTAGCTGATGGTCCGGGTTCTTTCCCTTTAGGATATGGACCTTAGCACCCATACCCTCACTGCTGATGAGCATTTAATAGCATTCGGAGTTTGTCAGGAATTGGTAGGCGATGAAACCCCCGCATCCAATCAGTAGCTCTACCTCTATTAAACTCACATCAACGCTGCACCTAAATGCATTTCGGGGAGTACGAGCTATTTCCCAGTTTGATTGGCCTTTCACCCCTACCCTCAGGTCATCCGAAGTCTTTTCAACGACAACCAGTTCGGTCCTCCACGCTGTGTTACCAGCGCTTCAACCTGCCCAAGGGTAGATCACCAGGTTTCGCGTCTACTACTACCAACTATTTGCGCCCTATTCAGACTCTCTTTCGATGCGGATTCGTATCTGAAATACTTATCCTCGCTGGTAACAGTAACTCGTAGGCTCATTATGCAAAAGGCACGCCGTCACAGCCTAAAGCTGCTCCGACCGCTTGTAAGCGTATGGTTTCAGGGTCTATTTCACTCCGTTATTCACGGTTCTTTTCACCTTTCCCTCACGGTACTAGTTCACTATCGGTCTCTCAGGAGTATTTAGCCTTACCGGATGGTCCCGGCGGATTCAGTCAAGGTTCCTCGTGCCCCGACCTACTCAGGATACCCATAAGATTTATAAAACTGTGCCTATACGAGACTTTCACTCTCTATGGTGTGTCTTTCCAAACACTTCTAATCCAGCTTTACAACCTATATCTGGGTCCTACTACCCCCATATTGCCGTAACAATATGGGTTTGGGCTGTTCCCATTTCGCTCGCCACTACTTTGGGAATCACTTTTGTTTTCTTCTCCTCCGCCTACTTAGATGTTTCAGTTCAGCGGGTTTGCCCACCTTTACGGTGTAGTACATCTTCAATGTACTGGGTTGCCCCATTCGGAGATTTGCGTATCATATCGTATGTGCCAATACACGCAACTTTTCGCAGCTTATCACGTCCTTCTTCGCCTCTGAGAGCCTAGGCATCCCCCATACGCCCTTACATAACTTTTCGCGCTTGTAGTTTTATTCAATTAACAATTATCTATTATCAATTAAATAAATACCTCGTTCTCTTTGATTCTTTTTAATTCTTTCGTTAGATTATCAATAATCTATTATTGATCTCTTATGCTTTTTATCCCAATATGTCAATGTACTATTTCCTCACCCTAACCCTCTCCAAGGGAGAGGGAACTTGTGGGTGTGTGTTGTGGAGAATAAGGGATTCGAACCCTTGACCCCCTGCGTGCAAGGCAGGTGCTCTAGCCAGCTGAGCTAATTCCCCGTGTCTCTAGGTAAGAGATATGAGGTAAGAGGTAAGAGGATTCTTCCTCTAGCTC
>ERZ773010.462-NODE-462-length-28547-cov-30.279938_pt1 | contig 28547 bp, 22 predicted proteins | sample MGYA00580842_ERZ773010 | MGnify/ENA primary metagenome ERZ773010 (study PRJEB29015, sample SAMEA2737982) | human oral metagenome | biome: human oral; feature: human-associated habitat; material: dental | place: China | collected 2107 ...
TTCGAACTCCAGGTACACCACCCAGCCTGCCACCCGAAGATCCCGCACACGGCACCTCCGCTGGTCGTAACGCCCCCGGCAGCGCTGCCCGCAATTTGAGCAAATGGCCGTTTTTTTCGGCGTCTCAGCTGTACGACCCTCGCCTTGGGGTCTCCAAAGATTCCCTTCAACTTCGCCGATGCCACGAAGCCGGGAACGGACAAAAGCTCCCTCAGACTGCGACCTGTTTTCATGCACAGCACCTCGATCCAGTGTCGATACACGATACGACATCATCATCTGCGCTGTAAAGCCCTTGATTTCAGGCATCAAACGCCGATTTCGGCCTCCATCTCACCCACACTGATCCGCGAAGACCCCATATTCATTGCGCTTAACTCGGAACCAAGCCGCATACAGCGCGGGCACAAAGAACAACGTCAACAGGGTGGCCACTGCCAGTCCACCCATAATGGCAATAGCCATTGGCCCCCAAAGCGCCGAGAAAATCAACGGAATCATCGCCAGGATGGCGGCCAGTGCTGTGAGTACCACCGGACGAGTACGGCGCACGGTGGCGTTGATAATGGCCTGCCAGCGTGGCTCTCCCACAGCGATGTTGCGGTCGATTTGATCGACCAGGATTACCGAGTTGCGCATAATCATGCCGGCCAGTGCAATGACACCGAGCGTGGCAATGAAACCAAACGGAACCTGGGTCAGCAGCAAAGCCAGGCTGACGCCGATCATGCCCAGCGGCGCGGTCAGCACGACCATGAACATGCGACTGAAACTCTGTAACTGGATCATCAGGAACGTGGCCCACAGAAGCAACATCACTGGCATGACAGCCTGAATGGAGGCATCAGCCTTGACGCTTTCTTCGATGGTGCCGCCAGTGTCGATGCGGTAGCCGACTGGCAACCCGTCTCGGATGTCCTGCAACATGGACTCGATCTGGCGGGACACGTCCGGCGCTTGTGCCCCCTGTACGTCGGCGCGCACGCTCAAGCTCGGCAGCCGGTTGCGCACCCACAGCCCGCCTTCTTCTATCACCGGTTCGATGATGGCCACCTGGCTCAATGGCACACTACGGCCATGAGCTGTGCGAATGGTCAGCTCGCCCAGTTTCTGTGCATCGAGGCGTTCCGTCTCCACGGCACGGGCCACTACATCAATCAATTCCGTACCTTCACGTACCTGGGTGACGATGGCGCCACTCAGCAGGGTTTGCAGAGTACGAGAAATTTCCTGGGTGTTCAGGCCCAATGCTCGAGCGCGATCCTGATCGACCATAAGGCGCAGCGCCTTGGTGCGTTCGTGCCATTGCAAGTTCACGTCACGCACATTAGGGTGTCTGCGCATGCGGTCCCGCACCCGTGCGGCGATTGCGCGCACAGTATCCGGATCAGCCCCGCGCACGCGGAACTGCACCGGGTAGCCCACGGTCGGCCCCAACTCAAGCCGGTAAACTCGGGTGCGGATATGCGGGAAAGCTCGAGGCAGACGGTCGCGCAGGTCGGCTGCCAACGCACTGGCCTGTTTCAACTCGTGCGGATAGACGATCAACTGCGCGTAGTTGAGCTTTGGCGTTTCCGGATCTAGCGACAGATAGAAGCGCGGCGAGCCGCTACCCACATAGGCGGTGAAGTCGCGCACGCGCGCATCCCTGCGCAACAGTTGCTCGACCCGCTCGGTCTCGGCCAGTGTCGCTGTATAGCTGGCACCTTCCTCCAACTGCACGTCGATGAGGATTTCCTCGCGAGGCGAGTCCGGAAAGAATTGCTGCGGTACGAACTGGATCGCTACCAGAGACAACACAAAGGCGGCTGCGGTGGCGGCCAACACGGTCTTGCGATGTACCACGCACCAGCCGATCTTGCCGCTGAACCACTGATGGAAACGTTGATGTACATCGCCATGGCCATCACTACCATGTGGCTTGATCTCAGGCAGCAACTTGACGCCCAGATAGGGCGTGAACAGCACCGCAACCACCCAGGACACTAGAAGCGAAATAGTCACGACCCAGAAGATCGCGCCGGTAAACTCGCCGGTGGAAGACTGCGCAAACCCCACGGGCACAAAACCAGCTGCGGTGATCAAGGTGCCGGTCAACATCGGGAAAGCTGTACTGGTCCAGGCGAAACTGGCAGCCTTGAAACGGTTCCAGCCTTCTTCCATTTTCACCTGCATCATCTCGACAGCGATGATGGCATCATCGACCAGCAAGCCCAGCGCGATAATCAGCGCCCCCAGAGAGATGCGTTGCAGGTTGATCCCCATGCGCCACATGATGAAAAAGGTAATGCTCAGCACCAGCGGTACCGATAACGCCACCACGACGCCGGTGCGCAGGCCCAACGCTAACAGACTCACGCCCAAAACAATGCCTAGCGCCAACACAAAGTGGCTCAAGAACTCATTTACCGAGCGCTCCACCAAAGTCGGCTGATCGACGATCTTCTCTATAGTGATGCCGGCCGGTAGCATCTTCTGCATCTGATCCACCACCGCGTCCAGCCGCGGGCCCAGCCTCAAAATGTCGCCACCCTCGACCATCGACACGGCCAACCCGGTCACACGCTCACCGTTGCGGCGCATCGACATCTGAGGCGGGTCGATGAAGCCACGCGTGACTCTGGCTACGTCCCCCAGCCGGAAGGTGCGCCCGCTTACCTCCACGGGCGTGTTCTCGATATCGTGCACCGATTTCACAGCCCCATCTACACGGATATGGATACGTGCCCGCGCTCCCTCGACGACCCCGGCTGGCTCGACGGTATTCTGGCGGCGCAGGCTATCCAGCAACTGCATGGGAGCAATGCCCAACTGAGCCAGCCGGGCATGACTGAATTCTACGAAGAAGCGCGGCTCCTGCACGCCCAGCACAAGCACTTTGGAGACATCGGGTACTTCCAGCACACGCTCGCGCGCAGCCAGCAACACCTGCTTCATCCGCACGTCATCGAAGCCATCGGCATGGAAAGCGTAAATGGAGCCGAAGGTATCACCAAAGTCATCATTGAAGAACGGCCCCTGGATGTCTTCCGGCAAGGTGTGGCGTATATCGCCGACGCGCTTGCGCGCCTGGTACCAGCTTTCTTCTATCTGGGCCTTGCGCGTGCTGTCGTGCAGCACTAGGAAAATCGTCGCCTGCCCGGGCCGGACGTAGCTTTGTACGTAATCAAAACTCGGCACTTCCTGTAACGTGCGAGAGATCTTCTCCACCACCTGCTGCTCAAGGTCACGTGTAGTCGCACCCGGCCATGCTACGTCAATGGTCATTACCTTGATGGTCAGATTCGGGTCTTCGGCGCGCCCTAACTGGAAGTAGGCCAGCGCGCCCAGCATTAGCGACAGGAGCATGGCGAACGCCACCAGCGCACCATGGCGCAAACCCCAAGCGGACAGGTTGAATCCTTCTCTTCTCATGGCAGGCGTCCATCCCACACCCGAACCGCCACGTTGGCGTCGAGCCGATGCACGCCAGCAACGACCACGCGCTCGCCCGGCGCGACCCCCCTGGCGACCGCGATGGTGTCGGTACCCATCGCGGCCAACATGATGGGCCGCAGCTCCAACTGCGTAGCATCATCCGGTAACACCCAGACAGCGGGCTGTTCACCCTGCTGGAACAACGCAGAGATGGGCAGTTGCACATGTGTACCCGCCGCACCCTTGAAACGCACAGAGGCGGTCATGCCTAGGCGTGCAGCCTCGGGTAGTTCCGGCAACGCCACGCGCACACGGTAGGTACGTGTGGCGCCATCTGCCACGCTGGCAACCTCGCGCACGATTCCGGTCAGCTCCACACCCGGCAGACTGAGCAGGCGCACAATGGCAACTTGCGCCTGGGTAAGCTGGCCGATACGGCTTTCCGACACATCGACTTGTACCTCCTGCTCACCAGTATGTGCCAATCGCAGCACGGGCGTACCAACAGCCACAACCTGACCGGCTTCAGCCGCCACGTCGGCAATAGTGCCCGCAGCCGGCGCTGTCAGCGTAGCGTACGCCAGATCGTTGCGCGCCCGATCCAGCCGACTCTGCGCGGCCCGCACCTGCGCCCTGGCCTGGATGCGCTGCGTTTGCAGCGCATCGAAATCTGCCCCTGCAATGGCTCCGGACCGTGCCAAGGCACGGTTGCGGCCAACATCGCGCTGCACCCGCGCCAGAGTGGCCCGAGCTTGCGCCAGATCGGCCTGCGATTCCTTTATGGCAAGCTTGAATGGCGTGTCGTCCAGCCGTGCCAGCACGTCACCTCGGGCGACGGTAGCACCCACGTCAGCTCGGCGTTCAACGATGCGCCCAGGCACGCGGAATGCGAGCTGACTTTCAACGCGAGGGACTAGCGTGCCCGAGAAGGTGATCCCTGCCCCCTCCATACTACCGGGCTGGGCGACGACAACGCGAACCGGGATCGCACCGGAAGCCGTCTCGGGTTGATGATCACAGCCTGCCAAGGCCGCGAAGACGGCGCCGATGAAGGTGCCAAACAGAATAGCTCGCCACATTGGAACCACGTGGTTGAGCACATGCAGGGAATGCTGATACATGAAGGACTCTCGAAGGCTTGGGAAACAAGGCTTTGGTGAGCGAATGGTGTACCAAGACAGAATTTTGTACTGATTCGGAAGGAATATTTGAATTCTGTACCGGATAGACTAGAATAGTCAAGAGTTATTTTTCAAATCGGTACAAAAATGGCGATACGACCACGCGGAAGGCCACGTGCCTACGACCCTGAACAGGCTCTTGAATGCGCCCTGCACGCGTTCTGGAAAGGCGGCTACTCCGGTACGTCTCTGGACACGCTGGCTGCGGAAACCGGACTGAACCGGCCCAGTCTCTATGCTGGGCTGGGAAACAAGCACACCATCTACATTAAGGCAATGCGACGCTTTCAGAGGCGCGCACGAGAGCGTTTCGGCGCTGCGCTAGCATCTCAACCCGACGACCGGTCGTTCGTTGACGTGATCGCGCGGTATCTGCACGCGGTCATCGAAGTAGACGGCCCTCATGAGAGCATCGGAGTCAGTGGTTGTGCCGTGATCTCGACCGCTACGGCAGAAGCCTTGACCGATCCCGAGATACGACAGGTACTTGATGAAGTTCTGGAAGAGATGGATAGCCAGCTTCAACACTGCTTACAGACGGCTGTGGCCAACGGGATGCTTGCACCGAAGACCGACGTCGAAACACTGGCTTTTCTACTAGCTTCAACGGCCCACAGCATCGGCATTCGAGCACGCGCCGGGAAAACGAAGCAGGACATGGAAAAGCACGTGGATGCGCTGGCACGTGTCATTGGCGCCACTGTACAACCGGAGGCCACACATCGTCGCAGTCCAAGTCGACGGAAGGTATGAGGATGGAGTTCTTCTTAGAGCATATTTTGGACTCAGAAAGGAGCAGACGCTGATTCGCGTTATTTCCGCCAGCGACATGCACCGAAAGGAGCGAGCCTTTTATGAACAGAAAGCATAAGGATATCCCGGTCTTCCATGACGAAGCCGATGAACGGGCGTTCTGGGAAGCACACGACTCCACCGGGTATCTGGACTGGTCCCAGGCCAGGCAGGCCATCTTCCCTGACCTGAAACCCACGAGCAGGACGATTTCCCTGCGGTTGCCCCAGCATCTGCTGGATGCCATCAAGGTTGCGGCCAATGCGCGGGATGTGTCGTATCAATCGCTGATCAAGACCTGGCTGCACAAGAAGGTCCAGGGCAACTGCCTCGTAGCCACCCCCTTCACGTTCAGCTTCTGAACCGGCTTCGGGGCGGCGGCCAGGCCCCCACACAAGACGGACGCCGATAACAAAAGCCCCTGGCATCCATGGTCAGCTCCCGTTGCGTCAACGGGTCTGCCGGATACCGGGGCCAGCGCGGGGACAAATGAGTCCAGGGCACGTTCTGGACGATCAGCCACCCAGAACGGGGGGTAATCCAGAAGACAGAGCGCTCTGCATCTGCCTTTCGCAGCGGCAAACGCTCATTGCGCCTTGAAGTACGCCTCCAGATCGTCGCTGCCGCCGATGTGTTTGCCACCAATGAAGACCTGCGGTGCGGTAGCACGGCCGGTGATGGCACGCACGGCCACGGTGCTGGCGTCGCGGCCCAGCACGATTTCTTCATACGACAGCCCCTTCTCTTTCAGCAGGGCCTTGGCCTTGGCGCAGAACGGGCAGCCCGGCTTGGTGAAGATGGCCACCGAAGGCGGATTCTGGTAGTCGGGTTTCAGGTACTTGAGCATGGTGTCGGCGTCGGACACCTCGAACGGGTCACCCGGCTTGTTGGGCTCGATGAACATCTTCTTGACGGTGCCGTCTTCGACATACATCGAGTAACGCCACGAGCGCCTGCCGAAGCCCAGGTCGTTCTTGTCGACCAGCAGGCCCATGCCGGCGGTGAATTCGCCGTTGCCGTCGGGGATGAAGCGGATGTTTTCGGCGTCCTGGTCGTCCTTCCAGGCGTTCATGACGAAGGTGTCGTTGACGGACACGCAGAGGATGCTGTCGATGCCCAGGCTTTTGAACACCGGATACAGCTCGTTGTAGCGCGGCAGGTGGGTGGACGAGCAGGTGGGCGTGAAGGCGCCCGGCAGCGAGAAGACGACGACCTTCTTGCCGGCAAAGAGTTCATCGGTGGAAACGTCCACCCAGGCATCGCCCTGGCGGGTGTGGAAGACGACGGAAGGCACTTTCTTGCCTTCGTGATTGGGAAATTGCATGTGCATGAACCTCATGAGGGTGAGTGGAGGAGAAGGCTTTAATCGTACCAGTGATTGGGGTGGACACCACTGCTGGCACGAACCCCGGCCTGCCGGCAAAGCCCGGCCCGCCCCTGAATTCCGGCTTGTCCGTGAAACCACGGCCTACCCGTGAACCCACCAGAAGTACGCCAGCAGGCCAATGATGAAGGTAGCGGCGATGTTCAGCAGCAGCCCGGCGCGGAACATTTCACCCAGGCGGATGCGGCCGGAGGCATAGGCGATGGCGTTGGGCGGGGTGGCGATGGGCAGCAGGAAGGCGCAGGAGGCGCCACAGGCGATGATGGCAGCCAGTGCCACCCCGGGCAGCTGCAGGGCATGCGCGACCGGTATGAAAATGGGCATCAGCAGCGCGGCCGTGGCGGTGTTGGAGGTGAATTCGGTGAGCAGCAGCACGCCTGCCGCCAGCAGGAGCAGGGTGCTCACCAGATGCTGCTGGCCCATGGCCTGCACGAGGATATCGGCCAGGATTTTGCCGGCACCGGTCTGCTCCACGACGATGGCCAGCACGAGCGCCCCGCCAAAGAGCAGCAGCACGCCCCACTCGGTGTGCTGCTGGATCTGTTTCCAGCTGCCGGCACCACCCACGCACAGTACGACCACCGCCAGCACGGCCAGGACGGCATCGAGGTTCCGGATGGGGTCGGACAGGCCCAGCAGCTGCTGCAGGGGTACCGCCACCTGCCTGCCAAGCACCAGCAGCAAGGCAGCAAGCACGAAGACGATGAGGGTGAAGACACGCCTCCCCGTCAGCGGGACGGGTTCGATATCCACCCGGAAGGGAACGTTGAAGTCGGGGCGCAGCACGACCCAGAGCGACAGCACCATGGCCGGCATCAGCAGGAGGACCACGGGCATGCCGAACGTCAGCCAGTCGGCAAAGCGCAGGTCGGTCAGGATGGCCAGCAGCGCATTGGGCGTGCTGCCCACCAGGGTGCCGATACCGCCGATGCTGGCGCTGAAGGCCACGCCCAGCAGCACGAAGGCATGGAGCTTGCGATGGGTCTTTACGTCGGCCTGGCCGAGCATGCCCTGCGCAAGCGGCAGCATCATGGCGGCCACGGCCGTGTTGTTGGCAAACAGCGAGATGAAGGCCGTGATGGCAAACAGGCAGCAGACGGTGAGTTTCAGGCTGCCCCGGCCCAGGCGAATGGCATGACCGGCCATCCAGAGATCGAGCTTCTGGATGTGCAGCACGGCCGCCATGGCAAAGCCACCGAGGAACAGGAAGATGGCGGGTTCGGCAAAGGACTGGAAGGCAGATCGGGTATCGAGCACGCCCAGGCCGATGGCAAACAGCGGGATCATCAGCGAGGTGACGGTGATGCTGAACGCCTCGGTCAGCCACAGCACGGCCACGAACGCCAGCAGGGCCAGACCGCGGTTTTCCACCGGCGCAAAGGGCAGCCCGCGCACCAGCAGGAAGAACAGGACGAGGTCTGCGGCCAGAATCAGCCAGCCACGCCGGCTGGCGGTCACGGGTTCAGTCACGGTGCGTGTTCCCCGGAGGATGGAATGCCTGGCTCATGCGCTCGCGCGCCACCTGGCCCGCGGTACGTACACCCCGGGGGGATGGGGATGCCTGTTCCGGCCCGCATCCCCAGCGTGCCATCATCAGCCCGCGTTGTGCCAGTTGATGACGCCGGTGTAGGCGGTGGCCAGGATGACCAGGCCAAACACCACACGGTACCAGGCGAACAGGCGGAAGCTGTTGCTGGCCACGAAGCGGATCAGCCAGTGCACGCAGGCCAGTGCCGAGAAGAAGGCGACGACGGAACCGACGAGGAACAGCGAGATGTCGTCGGCCCCCAGCAGGTCGCGGTGCTTCCAGGTGTCGTACACGCTGGCGCCGATGAGTGTGGGGATGGCCAGATAGAACGAGAACTCGGTGGCCACCTGCCGCGACAGGCCGAACAGCATGCCGCCGATGATGGTGGAGCCGGAGCGGCTGGTACCGGGGATGAGGGCGCAGCACTGGGCCAGGCCGAGCTTGAGAGCGTCCAGCGCGGTGAGGCTGTCGATGTCGGTGACGCGCGGCTTGATGGATTCCTGCCGCTTTTCGACCCAGAAGATGATGAAGCCGCCAACCACCAGGGCGATGGCCACCGGCACGGGGCCGAACAGGTGCGCCTTGATGGCCTTGCTGAACAGCACGCCGAAGACGGCTGCCGGCAGGAAGCCGATGATGACGTTGAGCGCGAAGCGCTGCTGGACGCGGTCGGTGAACAGGCCGGCCAGCACCTTGCCGATGCGCACGCGGTAGTACCAGATGACGGCGAGGATGGCCCCGGTCTGGATGGCGATGTCGAAGACCTGCGCCTTGTCGTCGTTCCAGCCCAGCAGGGAGCCGGCCAGGATGAGGTGGCCGGTGCTGGAGATGGGGAGAAATTCGGTCAGGCCCTCGACGATGCCGAGGATGACGGCCTTGACCATGAGCGGGAGTGTGTAGAGAAATTCCATGGGGCTGGATATTAACGCGGCTGAAGAAAAGAAAACGCAAAATCCTCCCGCTGCCGATGTCATCGGTTGCAGCTTCTACAGATTGCAACAGGCCGGGGCAGGTGGTTCATGCCCCGCCGTGTCGCTGCCCCCACAGGGCGTGGAAGTGATGCACCGGCCCATGGCCCCGACCATCGACCCGGCGCCCCACCTGCAGCTGGCCGGAGGCCGACAGCGCGCCCGCCAGATAGTCGCGGGCGGCGCGGGTGGCGGCCGGCACGTCGTGCAGCTGCGGAATGAGGGCGGTCAGTGCGGCCGACAGGGTGCAGCCGGTGCCATGCACGTTGGGGGTGTCGATGCGCGGGCTGCTGAGTTCGATCATCCGCTCGCCGTCGAACAGCAGGTCCACGGGGTCGCCCGGCATGTGGCCGCCCTTGAGCAGCACCCAGCGCATGCCGCTGTCGGACATCAGCCGGCGCAGGCGTTCGGCCGCCCGGTACATGTCGGGCACACTGGTGGGCGCGCTCTGGCCCAGCAGCAGTGCGGCCTCGGGCAGGTTGGGCGTGATGACGGTGGCCAGCGGCAGCACGGCGTCGCGCAGCATGTGGATGGCGTCGGAGGTGAGCAGCACGTCGCCGCCCTTGGAGACCATGACAGGATCGACCACCAGCGTGGGCAGCGTGCCCGCGGTCAGCCGCAGACCGAGCGCGTCGGCCACGGTGCGGGCGATGGTGGCGGTGCCGAGCATGCCCAGCTTGGCGGCATCGATGCGCACGTCGTCGAACAGGGTGTCGATCTGAAGGCGGATGAAGTCGGACGATACCCCCTCGATGCCGGTGACATGACGGGTGTTCTGCGCAGTAAGCGCGCAGATGACGGCGCAGCCGTAGGCGCCGAGAGCGGAGAAGGTCTTGACATCGGCCAGCACGCCGGCGCCCCCGCTGGGGTCCACACCCGCCACGGTGAGCACGTTGGGGATGATGTGGGCAGGTGGTTCGGGGGAGCGGGCCGGGGCGGCCCAGGGGGTGGGGCCCGGTGCGATGAGCGTCATGGCAGATACTCCGGAAGCGGCCGTTCTGGCCGGAAAGCCACGAGGCATCATCCTATCATCTGGTGACACACCGTGCGTTGCATTGTGTCCCCGCCGCCATACGGTACCTGTGACGGGGACGCGGCCGGCATTGCCCGGACAGCGGCGGGGCAGCCTGCCTGCCCACGACGCCCGTTACTGAATATCCGGGAGTCCTCTTCAGTCGCTGCCAGCCTGAGCGGCAACCGCTTCCCTGCCGAGATCCGGCAGAAACCCGTGCGGGAACGAACAAATTCATGACAGGCTCTGGCCGGCTTTGCGGACTTCTGCGATCATGGCGGGTTATGCGCATCGCGTAGCCGCAGTCCATCCAGACAGAGGCTGCCATCCGCGGTACCACGTTGCGCACCTGTAGCCCTTTCTCTCCTTTCGGGCGCCCTGCCCTGTCTCCCATGTCTGCCCGCATCCCGAACATCCTGAGCATTGCCGGTACCGATCCCACCGGGGGTGCCGGCATCCAGGCCGACCTGAAGACATTCGGAGCACTGGGCACCTACGGCATGGCGGTAGTCACGGCTATCGTGGCGCAGAACACCCGGGCGGTGACGCAGGTGGCGGCCCAGCCGCCGGCGCTGGTCGCGGCCCAGCTCGATGCGGTGTTCGACGATGTCCGCGTGGACGCGGTGAAAATCGGCATGGTGGCCGATGCGGACATTGCAACGGTAATTGCCGAACGGCTGGCGCGGCACCGGCCACCCTTCGTGGTATTCGATCCGGTGATGGCCGCGAGCACCAAGGGTGCGCTGATGAATGAAAGCCAGCTGGACGACATCCGCCAGCTGCTGCTGCCCCGGGTGACGCTGCTCACCCCCAACCTGCGCGAGGCCGGCCGTCTGCTGGGCCAGCCAGCCCCCGTGGACGAGGCCGGCATGCGGGCCTGTCTGCCGGCGCTGCACGCGCTGGGCGTGAAGAACGTGCTGCTCAAGGGTGGCCATCTGGACGGCGGCGAAGCCGTGGACCTGCTCAGTACGCCAGACGGTGTGGTGCGGCTAGCCTCGCCACGCATCGAAACCCGTCACGGACATGGCACCGGCTGCACGCTGTCGTCGGCCATTGCGGCACTGTGGGCGCGGCTTGCACAGACGGTAGAACCCACGGGAGGCCCCATCCCCATGGATGGAGCAACGGTCAGCGACGGGGCAGCTGCGGTAAAAGGTACGACCGCGGGCAGCTACACAACAGCAGGTAGCACGACCACGGGCAACGACACAGCCGCGAACATCGATACCGTGCATCTGGAAATGGCCGTGCGCCAGGCCAGGGCCTATCTGACCGGTGCGCTGGTCAATGCCGATACCCTGCAGGTGGGGCATGGCAGCGGCCCGCTGCATCACTTCTGGAGCTGAAGGGGCTGAACATCGCCGGCCTGCCATACGCCGCCCACACACCTGCCACACGATTCCGCACACCTGCCATCAGGCAGTTCCCGGGCTTCTGCCGGCCGTCCACGACATACGCCCGGACAGCCCCCTGCCCCGCTGCCGGTCTGCCACTGATTTCCTCCTGATCCGAAAGGCTTCGCCTTCCATGCTGACGATACGACGTTTTCTGGCGCTGGCCGGCCCGTTCTGGTTCCGTGCGGGGCAGTGGCGCGAATGGGTGCTGCTGGCCGCGATGATCGGCTGCACGCTGGGGCTGGTGCGCGTGTTCGTGCTGATCAACGCCTGGAACAAGACCTTCTATGACGCACTGGCGGCCTTCGACAGTCCGGCACTGCCCGGGCTGATCGGCGAGTTTCTCCTGTACATCGGGATGATCACCTTCGTGGCCACGGTGGGCAGCTGGCTGCGCAAGACGCTGCTGTTCCGGTGGCGGGCCCACCTGACCGGTGACTTCGAGGAGCGCTGGCTGGACGACGGCCGCCACTATCGCCTGCAGATCACGGGCGAGCCGGACAACCCGGACCAGCGGATTGCGGAGGACATCCTGATGCTCTCGGAAAAGAGCATCGACCTGTTCAAGGCCTTCATCCAGAACGCCACCAAGCTGGGGGCGTTCATCGTGGTGCTGTGGCAACTGTCGGGGGTGCAGACCTTCGAGCTGTACGGCAGAAGCTGGACCATTCACGGCTATCTGGTGTGGATTGCGCTGATCTGGTCGCTGGCCTGCACGCTGGTGACGCACATCATCGGGCGCTGGCTGCAGCCGCTGAACGTGGAGCGCCAGCACCGCGAGGCCGATTATCGTGCCACGCTGCTGCGCATCCGCGACCATGCCGAGCAGATTGCTCTGTACCGCGGCGAGCAGGCCGAGAAGGAACGGCTGCACGAACGCTTCGGCCGCATCCGCGACAACTGGCGCGAGCTGATCACGCGCGAGTTCAAGCTGGAGGTGTTTTCCACGGCCTATCTGCGGGTGAGCTTCTTCATCCCGGTGGTGGCCACGCTGCCGATATATCTGGCAAAAACCATGAGCTTCGGCAGCATGATGCAGGCGGGTACGGCGTTTTCCAGCGTGCAGGACGGCTTTGGCTGGTTCATGGACTATTACAAGCGCATCATGGAATGGGCGGCCGTGGTGGAACGTCTGGGACGTTTTCAGGAAGCAATGGCGGCGGTCGATGGCCAAAAACCGGCAGGGGCAGATGATGGGGCGCAGATGCCCCCGATCGACGTGGCGGGGCTGGCGCTGCACTCCGCGGAAGGCAGGCTGCTGGCACGGGGCGTGCACTTCAGCGTGCAGCCATCGGAATGGCTGCTGGTCGATGGCCGCAGCGGGGTGGGCAAGTCCACGCTGCTGCGCACGCTGGCTGGGCTGTGGCCCTGGCATGCAGGGCATTTCCGGGTGGCTCCGGGCAGCCTTTTCCTGCCGCAGCGCCCCTACCTGCCGCTGGGCAGCCTGCGCGAGACCATGGCCTATCCCGGCGGCACGCTGCCCGACGATGCCACGCTGCAGCGGCTGCTGGCGCTGACCGGTCTGGAGCGGCTGGGGGGTGTACCACCAGATGAGGAGCGGGAGTGGCACCGCATCCTGTCGGGGGGCGAGCAGCAGCGGCTGAGCCTGTGCCGGGTGCTGCTGCGCCGGCCGGCGGTGCTGTTCCTCGACGAAGCCACCAACCAGCTCGACGACATCTCGGCCGAGGGGCTGATGCAGATGCTGCGCCGCGAGCTGCCCGACACGCTGGTGGTGGGCATCAGCCACCAGCAGCCGGTCAAGCAGCTTTTCGGGCGCCGGCTGGATCTGGGAGCGTTTGCCCCGGTGCCGGACCCGGCCGTGCATGGCGAACTACCTGTCCAAGGTTGAAGGATTCATTATCAGAAGCCGAAGCCACCTCACCCGGACAGGCAGCACCGGCAGCAGGGGTATTGAACGGCGCACACGTGGGGACAGCACATCCCATGCATCACCAGAACGCATGAACGCCCGGGCTTCGGGTTCACCTTCGCGGCACACTGACGTAACATGCAAGAAGACGCGGCTCCGTGGAGGAAGCCCCGAAGCGTCCGGCGGACCTGTCCGTCCCCCCTGTCTGACTTTCATCGCCTGTCCCCGGTATGAATCTGGAAAAGGTCGTCTTTGCGTTCTTCACGATCCTGGCCTGCACCCTGAACTTCGGTTTCTTTCTGGGTGAGATCGACCGGGCAGATTTCCACCATCCGGCCGAGCTGTTCATCGCCGTGGTCATCAATCTGATCACGCTGATCATCAAGTTCGGCGACCGCACGCAGATGGGCGCCACGCACCTGGCCACCAGCCTGGTGGCCACCACGCAGCTGCTGTTCGCCTCGCTGGTCTGGATGTGGGTGGAACAGTTCGCCGGCGCGCCGCTGGACGGGCACACCGTCAGCATCATCGTTTCGCTGTCGGGCGGGGCGCTGATCGCCAATCTGGTGTCGGTGTGCCTGCTGATCGGCGAGACGCTGCGGCAGACGCGCTGAGCCGCGCTGCGCCTGCTTCACGAATCGACCCGCCATGATCGACGTCATCTACATGATCCTGCGGCGCCTGCGGGTGCCGCTGATCATCCTGATCGCGGTCTATGCCATCTCGATCTTCGGGCTGGCCATCGCCCCCGGCGTCGATCCGGACGGCAATCCGTGGCGGATGGGGTTCTTCCACGCTACCTACGTGATGAGCTACACCGCCACGACCATCGGTTTTGGCGAACTGCCCTTCCCGTTTTCCGACCAGCAGCGGGCGTGGCTGATCATCACCATCTACATGTCGGTGATGGCCTGGACCTACGCGGTGGGTTCGGTGTTTGCCATGACCACCGACCGCACGTTCCGCCGCACGGTGGCACGCAATGTGTTCCGCTGGCAGGTCAAGCGCCTGTCCGAACCTTTCTTCGTGATCTGCGGGGCCGGCCGCAGTGCACTGGCCCTGGCCCAGGCGCTGGACCAGCTGGGGCACCGGCTGGTGGTGGTGGAGATCAGTGACGAACGCGCCACCCGCTTTGCACTGAACGAGTTCCTGAGCCCGCCACTGATTCTGGAGGCCGATGCGGTACACCCCGGCTCGCTGAAGGATGCCGGCATCCACCGCCGCATCTGCCGCGGCGTGATCGCCCTGACCAGCGACGAGCGGGCCAACCAGACCATTGCCATCGGTGCCAAGCTGCTGCGCGACGACATCACCGTCATCGCCCGGGTATCGGACGCCGAGGGTGCCACCAACCTGCACGCGTTTGGTGATGTGCACGCCATCAACCCCTTCCAGGTGCTGGCCACCAACCTGTCGCTGGACATTGCCGCACCCGAGGTACTTCGGCTGGAGGACTGGGTGACGGCCGCCCCCGGCACGCCCATTCCCACGCGGATCAACCTGCCCAAGGGCAAATGGGTGCTGGTGGGCTACGGGCGCTTTGGCCAGACCATCTCGGCCACGCTGGACGAATCGCGGGTGGGGTGGAAGGCCATCGACCCCGACCGGGCGCTGGCCGGCGAGGCACGATTGTTGCGTGGCGACAACTCCGAAGGATCGCTCAAGGCAGCCGGTGTGGCACGGGCCAGTGTGCTGGTGGCCGGCACCGACAACGACACCATCAACCTGAGCGTCACCACCATTGCGCGGCGACTGAATCCGGACATCTTCGTGATCATCCGCCAGAACCAGTCGGCCGACCGGCTGCTGATCGATGCGGCCCGCGCCAACCTGCGGGTGGTACAGTCGCAGCTGGTGGTGCGCGAGATCCTGCAGACGCTCAAAACGCCGATGCTGGGCGATTTCATCACGCTGGTGCGCCAGCGCGGCAATACGGCCGCCAGCCAGGTGATCGAGCACATCATGGCCACCGTGGGCAACGCCTCGCCCCGCAACTGGGCCTTTCACTGCGACCCGACCCAGCCGGGGCTGTTCAACGCATTCTTTCGCAACCGCGGCGGCAGTGCGCTGACCATCGAGCAGATCCTGCGCGATCCGCGCCACTACGAAACCCGGCTGCCGGCCCTGGCGGTGATGCTGGTGCGCCGCGGCGAGCGGGTGCTGCTGCCCGCGCCGTCCACCGAGCTGAAGCCAGGTGACCGGCTGCTCTTCATGGGGCTGGAAAGCGCCCAGCGCCTGCAGCTGAACTTCCTCGAAGACCCTCTGGCGGTGGACTATGTGCGCACCGGCATCCAGCGGCCGCGTGGCTGGCTGTTCCGCCGGCTCGACGCCTGGTGGACGCTGCGGCAGGAGCGCCTTGGAGCACGGAAAGGGCATGGGAAGCCCTGAAGAAAGCGCTGTCCCTCCCCTGCCTGACCCTGCCCGCGTACCGAACCGGAGGCAGAGGCCGGTGTCGCGCCCGGGTTGCGCCCCGGCCGGATCGCAGGCCAGCTGCATCGCAGGTCAGCCGGGCCCCCTCTGCAAAAGTCTGCGAGCACTTTGAGCCCAGGATCGGGATGCGCCAGAAGCGTCAGTTGCCACTTCCCTGATTTGCCGCAAATTTCAGCACTTTTGACAGGTGCATAATTGACGGACATATCGGAAGGCGATATTATTAATGACCATTTAGTCATTAATACATATGGTGAACACGTCCCCCCAGACCGCAGAAAAATGCAAACGCACCCGTGCCTGGGAGCGCCGCAAGGAGCACCGGCCCGGCGAGCTGCTGGATGCCGCGCTGGAAGTTTTCGTGGCCCGGGGTTACGCGGCTGCCCGCCTCGACGACGTGGCGGCGCGCGCCGGTGTATCCAAGGGTACCCTCTATCTCTATTACGCCGGCAAGGAAGATCTCTTCAAGGCCGTGGTGCGGGTCAACATCGTGCCGGTCATCGAGCAGTTCCGGCAGCGCATCGAACAGGCCACCGGCAGCAACGAAGAGCTGCTCACCAACGTGCTCACCGACTGGTGGCACTGCTTCAGCCAGCCGCATATCGGCGGCATCATCAAGCTGATCATCGCAGAAGCCAGCAACTTTCCCGAAATCGCCCGCTTCTTCCACGAAGAAGTGGCCAGCATCGGCCATGGCGTCATTCGCCAGCTGATCCAGCGCGGCGTGGAACGCCAGGAGTTCCGCCAGCCCTGCGAGATGGACGTGGCCGCCCATCTGGTGATGTCCCCCCTGGTCATGAAGCTGATCTGGGCGCACTCCATGACGCAATGCGGCGTGCCCCAGCTCGTGCCGTGCGGTGCCGAATTCATCCATCATCACGTTGCACTGATCCTGTCGCTGCTGCGCATGCCCGGCACCAGCCTGCCCGGGGCATCCGCATCGGCCGGTGATACGGCCTGCCTGGCCCCCGCTGGCGGCCCGGCAGTCCCTGCAAAAAATGGTGCAGGCCCGGCCATCCCCAGAACAGCCGGTGATGACGGGGCTGCCAGCCCTGCAGCAGGCAGTGCATCTGCCGCCGCGACGGCCGGTACGATTCTCTGGCCCTCGGGGCACACCTGCATCCCGCCCTGCCTGCAGGGGCACATGCCTGCATCGCGGGAACATACCCCTGCATCGAGAGAACATACCCCTGCATCGAGAGAACATACTCCTGCATCGAGGGAACATGCCCCTGCACCGCAGGAACATGCCCCTGCATCGCGGGAACATGCCCCTGCATCGCGGGGGCTTTCCAGTACGGCCGCCCCGGGCATCAGCGGCCCGACCGGGCATTCCCGGCCAGCCCCAACCCAACCAACCCCGACCCAACCAACCTGAGCGCAGCGCCATGAACCTCGAGCAAGCCCGCTTCAACATGATCGAACAGCAGATCCGCCCCTGGCGGGTCAACGACGCCCGGGTGCTCGACATCCTGGGCAAGGTACTGCGGGAAGAATTCGTGCCGCAGTCCTGGCGCGGCATGGCCTATGCCGACACCGAGGTGCCGCTCAACGTCGGCCCCCGGCCCTCGGGCCAGGTCATCCTGCCTCCGCGGGTGGATGCCCGCATGCTGCAGGCCCTGCAGATCCAGCCCCACGAGACCGTGCTCGAAGTGGGCACCGGCTCGGGCTACGGCACCGCGCTGGTGTCGCACTGTAGCCGGCTGATCCAGAGCTGGGAGATCGATCCCGAACTGGCGGCCTTTGCCGCCGCCAATCTGGCCCGCACCGGCCTGGACGATGGCCTCGATCTGCATGCCGGTGACGGCCACGAGGCCCTGAAGGCGACCGATGCCCGCTGGGATGTGATCATCCTGTCGGGAGCGGTGGTGGTGGAACCGGGCGACTTCCTCGCGCGCCTCAACCCGGGCGGGCGGCTGTTCTGCTTCATCGGCGAGGCGCCGGTGATAGAGGCCCGCGTCTACACCCGCACGGCCGAAGGCATTGCGCCGCTCAACATCTTCGAGACGATGGCCCCGCCCCTGAAGGGCTTCCCCACCGTCAACCACTTCCATTTCTGACCCGGTGAACCGCCTCACGCCCGCCCAGCTGGCCGCATGGCTGGCCGATCCGCAACGCCAGCCACCCCTGCTGCTGGACGTGCGTGAAGAGTGGGAATACGAGCACGTCTGCCTGCCGGACGCGCACAATGTGCCGCTGGCCGAGCTGCCGGCCCTGATCGGCCGGGCGGACCCCGGCCAGCCGGTGGTCTGCATCTGCCATCATGGCATGCGCAGCCTGCAGGCCATGCGTTTTCTCATGCACCACGGTTTCGAACAGGTGTACGACCTGATCGGCGGCATCGACGCGTGGGCGCTCCAGCAGGAACCGGGCATGACACGGTACTGAGCCATGAAACGCACCTCCCTGCCCGCCCCGCGCTCCCGCAAGGGGGTCCCCCTGCGCCTGGCCCTGACGCTCGGCCTGCTGTCCGCCGCCCTGGCGCCTGCCCATGCCACCGGGCTGCAGGAGGCCTTCGAGGCTGCACAGCACAACGATCCATCGCTGCAGGCGGCCCGGCAACAGGTCGACACGTCCCGCGAGCTGCGCCGGGCGGCGCGCGGCGTGCTGCGCCCCTCGGTGGCTGCCGTGGCGACGGCCGGCAAAGGCCGGCTGCACACCAACATGAAGGCGCCGGGCAGCTACCACAACCAGCTGGCGGGCCTGGTGCTGAGCATTCCGCTGTACCTGCCCCAGGAACGCGCCCGCGTGAGCCAGGCCGAGGTGGGCGAACGGCTGGCCTTCAGCCAGCTGGCGCAGTCACTGCAGCAGCTGGCCACCCAGGTGGCCTCCAGTTATTTTGCGGTGCTGCAGGCGCAGGATGCCGTGGCCGTGGCCGAGGCGCAGGGCGCCGCCATCCAGGAACAGTTCGAGGCCGCCCGCGAGAGCTATGCGGCCGGCAACGCCACCATCACCGACCAGCAGGAGGCCCAGGCACGGCTCGACCTGAACCGCGCCCAGCTGGCGGCGGCGCGCAACACCCTGATCAGCCGTCAGGCCAGCTTCGCCCAGCTCACCGGGCTGCCCGGCACCCATCTGAACCCCCTGCCCGGCAATGCCCCCCTGCGTCCGGTGCCACCGGAGCCGCAGGCGTGGTGGGAGGCCCAGGCCCGCACCCGCAGCTTTCTGGTCCAGCAGGCCGAACTGGGGATGGAAGCGGCCCGGCACGGGCTGGATGCAGCCAGGGCCGCCCACTACCCCTCCGTGGGGATCGTCTCGCAGGCCGCCACCCAGCACGGCCAGACCAATCTCACCGTAGGTACGCCCATCCAGCGCAGCCGCGATGTCTCGGCCATGCTGCAGGTCCAGGTGCCGCTGTATGCCGGAGGCAGCCTGCAGGCCCTGGAGCGCGCACAGGCGGCCACCCTGGGACAGCGCGAGAGCCAGCTCGAAGCGGCCCGCCGGGGCGCTGCCCAGCAGGCGCGCGACACCTACCTCGCCCTGCAGAGCAGCCTGCAGCAGGCCGAAGCCCTGCAGGCCGCCGTGCGCTCCAGCCAGCTGGCGCTGGAATCGAACAACACCGGTTATCAGGCCGGGGTACGGATCAATGTTGACGTGCTGAATGCCCAGCAGCAGCTGTTTCAGGCACGGCAGAATCTGGCGGCCACCCGCTACGCGGTGCTGCTCAACCAACTGCGGCTCAAGGCGGCCATCGGCGGCCTGAGCGACGCCGACATCGAGGCCGTGGACCGGCAGCTGCAGATGCGGACGGAGGGGCCGGAATCAGCACCGTCGCCAGCCCCGGTACCATCTTCTTCACCAGAATCGAAACCCTGAACCTGCGGGCAGATCACACGACAGGACGTGCGTACGACAGGAGGACGCTGTGCTGAACGCAGCCCCGGCGTAACCGTCGATGACGCGACCTTTGATGGCGTGACCACGATGATGCGGATGACGGCCGTCAAGGCCAGCTGGCGCCGCCATGGCGCAGACTATGCCGGTTTTGGATCAGCCCGCATCCAGCCGGGCAGGCGGCGGCGTGGTATTCACCAGCGGCACGGCCGGCTTGCCCAGCGTGCGTTCCAGCAGGGGGGCCAGCGCCTCCAGGGTCCGTTCGAGGGCGCCCCGGTGCGCCTGCGCAAACGCCACCCCGGCCTCGGACATGGCACCGCGCCGCTGACTGTCGGCCGCCAGATCGAGGGCGACGGGAATGGCCTCGCGCGGGTTTTCCACCTGGATGGAGGCGCTGAACAGGATGGACGCCTCGGCAGCCTGCTGGAAGTTGTACACCGACGGCCCCAGCACCACCGGACAGCCGGCGGCATTGGCCTCGATCAGGTTCTGTGAACCGAAAGGCAGCAGCGAACCGCCCATCACCGCCACATCGGCGGCGGCATACCAGGCCTGCATCTCACCCATCGAATCGCCCAGCAGGACACCACTGGCGCTGAAATCGGTCTGCGGATCGTCGAATGCGCGACGGGTCAGCGGCGCCCCGCCGGTATAGCGCTCGATCAGCCGCGCCACGGCCTCGAAGCGGTTGGGATGCCGCGGGACGACAATCAGCAGTGGAAGCAGATCGTCCTCCCCCCCGCCCAGACGGGGATGGCGGTGCAGCAGCACCTCGCGCCAGCTCTCCAGAATGAGCGCCTCTTCGCCCTCCCGGGTGCTGGCCGCCAGCACGACCGGCCGGTTGCCCAGCCGCTTGCGCCAGCCCTGCCCCCGTGCCTGCAGCACGAAATCCGCCGGCTGGTCGAACTTGAGGTTGCCGGTCACGGCCTCGGGACGCTTGCCCAGCAGGGCAATGCGTTCGGCATCGTCCTGCGTCTGGGCGATGATCATCGAGAACCCCGCCACGGCCGGCCGGATCAGCGACTCGAAGCGCTGTCCGCGGGCCAGCGAGCGCGGTGACAGCCGTGCATTGACCGACACCAGCGGCACATCGTGCCGGTTGGCCGCCGCCACCAGATTGGGCCAGACCTCGGTTTCCATGATCAGACCGATGGCCGGGTTCCAGTGCGTCAGGAAACGCTCGACCGCCCCCGGTGTGTCGTAGGGCAGATAGCTCTGCGCCAGCCGCCCGGTCAGATCCTTCAGGCGCTCCTGTCCGGTGGCCCGCCCCGTGGGCGTGGCATGGGTGAGCAGGATGGGCACATCCGGCCACGCCGCCGCGCACTGGCGCAGCAGCGGCAGCATGGCCACCGTTTCGCCCACCGACACTGCGTGCACCCACAACGGCCGCACCCGGCCGGTGTGCCAGGTGTCGATGTCGGCCGTACTGCGCTCGGCCGGCCAGAAGCCCCAGCGCTCGCCCCAGTGCTGGCGGTACTCGGGCTGCGCCAGACTGCGGTAGAGCAGATAGCACCCCAGCAGCGGCGTGGCCAGCCGCCAGCCCCAGCTGTACAGCCAGAGGGCGCGACGGTCCGGAACGGCATCGGGAGGAGGCATGGCAGACACGGGGGCGGAGACGTGCAGGGAGGGAAGAAGCCGGGAGGAGGACGGACAGGACTCAGAACGGCACCACCAGCCCGGGGCGCACGGCCAGCAGTGCGGCCCTGATGCTCTGCTGGATGCGGGCCAGCGCCGCCGGCGTATCGGCCTCGAAGCGCAGCACCAGCACCGGGGTGGTGTTGGACGCACGGACCAGACCGAATCCGTCCGGATATTCGACCCGCAAACCGTCAATCGTGATGATATCCGTTGCGCCGTCAAACGTACCGTGCTGGCGCAGCGCCTCGATGACGCCGGCGTTCTCGCCCTCACCCAGGGCGATGTTCAGCTCGGGCGTGCTGGCGGCATCGGGCAGCGCCTCCAGCACGACCCCCGGGTCGTCCACGCGCGCCAGAATCTCCAGCAGCCGCGCGGCCGTATAGAGGCCATCGTCGAACCCATACCAGCGATCGTTGAAGAAGATGTGCCCGCTCATCTCGCCGGCCAGTCTGGCACCGGTTTCCTTCATTTTGGCCTTGACCAGCGAATGGCCGGTGCGCCACATCAGTGGCTCGCCACCACGCTCGCGAATCCAGGGCGCCAGATTGCGGGTGCACTTCACGTCGTAGATGATGGTCGCCCCCGGATGCTGTTCCAGCACATCGGCGGCATAGAGCATCAGCTGCCGGTCGGGGAAGATCATCTGCCCACTGGGGGTCACCACACCCAGCCGGTCGCCGTCACCGTCGAAGGCCAGGCCCACGTCGGCCCCATGGGCCTGCACGGCGCGGATCAGGTCCTGCAGGTTTTCGGGGTGAGCCGGATCCGGGTGATGGTTGGGAAAGTGCCCGTCCACCTCGCAGTACAGCTCGAGCAGATCCGTCACGCCCAGCGCACGCAGCAGCTGCGGAGCCACCGCCCCGGCCACGCCGTTGCCGGCATCCACCACAACCTTCAGCGGGCGGGCCAGCTTCACCTCGCCGGCAATGCGCTGGATGTAGTCGGGCACCACGTCCCGCGTGCGCAGCTGGCCGGGTGTGGGCGCAAACAGCGCCGCATAGCGGGCCGGATCGGCAATGCTGGCGGCCAGGTCGCGGATGTCGTCGCCGTGCAGCGTGCTGCCGCCCAGCATCATCTTCAGCCCGTTGTATTCGGGCGGGTTGTGACTGCCCGTCACCGCCACCCCGGTACCGCAGCCCGTCAGCACCGTGGCAAAGTAGACCACCGGTGTGGGCACCATGCCGATGTCGATCACATCGACCCCCGCCGCACACAGCCCGGCCGCCAGCGCCGATGCCAGGGCCGGCCCCGACAGGCGCCCGTCACGGCCCACCACCACTTCGCGAATGCCGGCCGCCCGGGCCCGCGCCCCCAGCGCCAGCCCGATGGCCGATACCGCCTCTTCGGTGAGCGCGGTGGCCACGATGCCGCGGATGTCATACGCCTTGAAGATGGCCGGCGACACGGCAGGCGCCTGGGCAGGAGGGAGGGAAACGCGGGTCATGGGAGGATCCTCGGAGGCAGGAATGAAAGGCGGTGGACGGCGAGAGAAGAGGCAACGAACAGGAAGAGAAACAGCCGGGCAGCGCAAAAGCCAGGCAATGCTGGAAACGGACGTGCAGAAAAAAGGTGGAGCCCAGCAGCTGCAAAATGCGCCAAAGCGCTGCAAAGGGCCAAAAACCGGTAAATCCGGTAAAAGCCCCTGCCTCTGCCACACCGGCAGACGAAAGTGTGCACAGCCTGACATATTCTGCGCCAGACGGGTGAAACGGCCTTCCGGCCCCTCCGTGTTTGGAGCGCCTCCGCCAGTCACAGAATATACAATCTTCCACCATGGAAGACCCGATCAGCAAGCCCCCGCCCTCCCACGGATGTGTGGTCGTGACCGGCGCTGCCGGTTTCATCGGTCGACACCTCGTGCGCCAGCTGCTCGACGCTGGCCATGCCGTCCGTGCCGTCACCCGCGATCCCGACCAGCTGCGCCGGAACTGGCCTGACGGATGGCCGGCAGAATCCACGGCCCCTGCCCTGCAGCTCGTGCGTCACCCGGGCGTGGATGCCGGGGCCGACTGGCAGCCGCTGCTGGCCGGGGCCGTGGCCGTCGTGCATGGGGCCGGCATTGCACACGTGCCGCTCGACGCCAACCGCAACAGCCAGCGCCAGCTCTGGCGCGTCAACGTGCGCGGCCCGCGCCAGCTGGCCCTGGCCGCCGCCCGGGCCGGCGTGAAGCAGATGATCTTTCTCAGCTCGATCAAGGCTGCCGGTGAATGGTCCACCCCGGGGCACCCGCTGCGCGAGGACGATCCCCCCCGCCCCGAAGACTGTTACGGTTACGCCAAGCTCGCCGCCGAGCGCCACCTGCAGCGCCTGAGCATCAACCACGGCGGACGCCTGCTGGCCCTGCCGGACCCCCTGCCCGCCTTTACCGTGGCCCCCTTTGCGGCCCCCCCGGACAGAAACACGGCCAGCGGACGCGAGCGCCTGCGCATCACCACCATCCGCCCGCCGCTCGTCTACGGCCCGGGCGTGAAGGCCAATTTTGCCGCCCTGCAGAAACTGGCGGCCAGCGGCCTGCCGCTGCCCCTGGGCCGGGTGAACAACGCCCGCAGTTTCCTGGGCATCGACAACCTGTGCGATGCCATCCTGCAGATTCTGGCGCACCCGGAGCGGGCCGGCGGTCTCTACCACCTCAGCGATGGCCCGGCCGTGTCCACACCGGCGCTGATTCGCGCCATGGCCGATGCTGCCGGCAAGCCCGTGCGGCTGCTCGCCGTGCCCCCGGGCCTGATGGCCGGCCTGACCCGCCTCATCGGCAAGCCCGGCATCTGGCAACGCCTGGCCGGCACCCTGGCGGTCGACAACCAGCGCTTCTGCCGGCAGTTCGGCTGGACGCCGCCCGTCCCCCTCGAAGAAGGGCTGCGGCGGATGCAGAACGGCGAAAGCTGACGGAACCGGCAGACGCGCCGGCCCCACGCCCCTCAGTGCCTGTCCTGCAGCTCCGACCAGGCCTGGAACATCAGCACGTCCCACAGCCAGTGCTGCCAGTTGCGCTTGCCGGACAGGTGCTCCAGCCACTTCTGGCGTACCGGCGCCGGTTCGAAAATACCCTCCCGGCGCAGGCGCGACTCGTCCAGCAGGTTTTCGGCCCAGTCGCGCAGCGGCCCACGCAGCCAGGCGGCAATGGGCACCGCAAAACCCTGCTTGGGCCGCTCGATGAGTTCACGCGGCACGTACTTGTACAGCACCTGCCGCAGCAGCCACTTGCTCTGGCCATCGCGCAGCTTCAGGTTCTGTGGCAGCCGCCAGGCAAACTCCACCACCCGGTGGTCGAGCATCGGCACCCGGCTCTCCAGCGATACCGCCATCGAGGCGCGGTCCACCTTCACCAGAATGTCGTCGGGCAGATAGGTCAGCGCATCCAGCGCCATCATCTGCTGCACGCCGTCCAGCCCCGGCAGCTCCGGACGGTTGCCCGTCACCAGCGTGGGCGGCTCCTGCCCGCCGATCACGATCGAGGCCGGGTCGCGCCAGTGGCTGACAAAACCCAGATACAGGTCTTCCACCGAGCGGGCGTCCATCACGCCGGCGCTCTTGTGCAGCTTCTCGCCCAGGTTCACATACCCCGACATCACCGGCAGACGGCCGGCCACGCGGTCCCACTGGTCGGGCGACAGCGTGGTCATCATGCTGGCCATCAGGCGGCGCACCGGCAGCGGCAGCGAACTGATCCGCCCCCACAGCTGCTGCGTCATCTGGTAGCGGTTGTAGCCGCAGAACAGCTCGTCGCCCGCATCCCCCGACAGCGACACCGTCACGTGCTGGCGGGCCAGCTGCGACACCAGGAAGGTGGGAATCTGCGAGGAATCCGCAAACGGCTCGTCGTACATGTGCGGCAGGCTGGGGATAACCGCCAGCGCCTGCTCGGGCTGTACATACAGCTCGGTATGCTCGGTGCCCAGATGCCTTGCCACCGCCTTGGCGTGCTCGGCCTCGTTGAAACCCGCCTCGTGAAAGCCGATGGTGAAGGTCTTCACCGGCCGCGATGACTGCGCCTGCATCAGCCCCACGATGGTCGACGAATCGATCCCGCCCGACAGAAAGGCCCCCAGCGGCACATCGGCCATCATCTGCTGGCGCACGGCGCTGCCCAGCAGCCCGTCGAGCTGGGCGATGGCCTCGATGTCCGTGCCCTTCCACGGCGCCGCCACACCGGCGCGCGCCACCCCGGCCAGCGACCAGTACGGCACGGAAGCCGGCAGCTTCTGGTGCTGCAGATCCTGCGGGGACAGAGTCAGATAATGCCCCGGCAGAAGCTTGGCAATACCCTTGTGAATGGAATAGGGCGCCGGTATGCAGTTGTGGCGCAGCAGCAGCGACACCGCCCCCCGGTCGATCTCGCCCGCGAAGGACGGATGCTCGCGCATGGCCTTCAGCTCGGACGCGAACAGAAACGCAGCGCGCCCGCCCTGCCCCTGCCAGCCGTAATACAGCGGCTTCTCGCCCAGACGGTCACGTGCCAGCGTGAGCGAGCGGTCGTGCCGGTTCCACAGGGCCAGTGCAAACATGCCGATGGTGCGCTTGAGCGTCTGCTCCACGCCCCAGGCGTCGAAGGCCGCCAGCAGGGTCTCGGTATCGGAATGGCCCTGCCAGGCCGGTGCCCTGCCCTGCTTCTCCAGTTCCTCGCGCAGGGCCTGATGGTTGTAGATCTCGCCGTTGAAAACGATGACCAGACGACCCGAGGCCGACTGCATCGGCTGATGCCCTGCCGGCGACAGGTCGATGATGGCCAGCCGCCGGTGCGCAAGCCCCAGCCCCGTGTCCGGATCCACCCAGGCCCCTGCATCGTCCGGCCCCCGGTTGACGATGGCACTCGCCATTTGTAACAACTGTTCGGAGGAGGCCCGTTTCCCGGGTTCAAAGTATCCTGCTATTCCGCACATAGATCAGCGCCAGCCGAAGTGGAAGGGGGAGAATGAAAAGGACCCAGTCGGCGAACCTTCGAAGGCTCCACGTGCTGGCGTCATGAGGCCCCCGCTCTGCGGGGCACGCCTCACTGGTAGCCACTGAAAACGCAGGCGACGCCGTAACAGAGGACGCTGGGCGTCACACTTTGCCACAACTATCCGGATCCGGTCCGCATGAAGCGCAAGGAAAGCGTTGCACCTTTCCAAAAACAACACACTTTCATACATTATTTCTGATCCGAATACATTTTTGATCATATAGAAACATTACGCGGCCATACAAGGAAAGCTCTGCATAAGTCGGCGTACTTTGGCCCCTGGATCGGGATGAGCCAGAAGGCATCGTTTGCCGGCAACAGGCGTGCCATTGCCGCCAAACGACAGCACACCGGATCGCCCGGGCAGGAGCGTCAAAGTGCCGCAGGACTTTTGCAGAGCCTCCCAAAAACGGGGCGCCCAAAAATCAGGCGCCCCGCTTGTCGCATCAGCCTGCTTCCGGATGCTCAGGCATCGCGCAGCACCGTTTGCAACAGCACATCCCAGGCTGGCATGTGCAGCCCCCACACCTGCTCGATGCGCGACAGGTCGAGCCGCGAGTTGCTGGGCCGCTTGCTCGGCACCGGAAACTCCGAAGCCGGCACCGGCTGGAGCGTGGGCAGGCGGTGCACCTGCCATTCGGGTCGCGGCCGGGCCGCCGTGTTCTCGCCGGCGGCCAGCGTGGCCTCGTGCAGCAGCTTCAGAGCCGCCTGGGCATAGCCATGCCAAGAGGTTTCACCCGACGGTGCCAGGTTCAGGATGCCCGACCAGCCAGCCAGCGTCGGATCGCAGCTGCGGCGGCGGATGACCTCGGCCGTCACGTCGGCAATGAACGAAGCCGGCGTGGGCACGCCGATCTGGTCGGCCACCACCTTCAGATGGTCGCGCTCGGCCGCCAGCTTCACCATCGTCTTCAGGAAGTTGCCGCCATGCAGCGAATACACCCAGCAGGTGCGGAAGATGATGTGCGCACAGCCACTCTGCTGAATGGCCTGCTCACCGGCCAGCTTGGTTTCGCCGTAGACGTTGAGCGGCGCGGGCGTGTCGTCTTCCTTCCAGGGGCGGGTACCCTCACCGTTGAACACGTAGTCGGTGGAGTAATGCACCAGCAGTGCACCATTGGACTTGCACCACTGGGCCAGCGTGGCCGGCACGTCGGCGTTGAGCACCTTCGCCAGCTCACGCTGTTCGGTTTCGGCCTTGTCCACGGCCGTGTGGGCCGCGGGGTTGATCACAACATGGGGACGCACGCGATCCAGCAGCGTGCGGGTGGCCTCGGCATCGGTCAGATCCAGCTCATCGACGGAGACCGGCACCACCTCGCCCAGCGGTTGCAGGGCGCGGATCAGCTCCCAGCCGACCTGCCCGGTAGTGCCTGTGACTACAAACTTCATTCGTATACCTCGGCCTCAGCCAATGGTTTGCCTACCTTGTCCTTGTCGGACACCAGAACGACACTGGCACCGCCCACCTGCTCCAGCGGCCAGTCGATGCCGAGCACCGGATCGGACCACAGCAGCGAGCGTTCGTGCGCCGGTGCGTAGAAATCACTGGCCTTGTAGGCCACCGTCGTACCGTCTTCCAGCGACAGGAAACCATGGGCAAAGCCCGGCGGAATCCAGGCCATGCGCTTGTTCTCGGCCGACAGGATGAAGCCGGCCGACTTGCCAAAGGTGGGCGAGCCACGGCGGATATCCACCGCCACATCGAAGATGGCGCCTTCCAGCACACGGACCAGCTTGCCCTGCGCCTGCTGGATCTGGTAATGCAGGCCACGTAGCACGCCCTTTGTCGAACGGGACTGGTTGTCCTGCACGAACTCGACATGGGAGCCGGCCATTTCGTCGAAGACCTTCTGGTTGTAGCTCTCGTAGAAGTAGCCACGGCTGTCGCCGAACACTTTCGGCTCGATCAGGAAGACATCAGGCAGGGCGGTATCGATTCGCTTCATCTGGTAACCCGTTCTCAGAAAATCCGTTCGGTCAGGATGGTTTGCAGGTACTGGCCATAGCCGCTCTTCTTCAGCGGTTCGGCCAGTCTGGCCAGTTCTTCGGCCGAAATGTAGCCCTTGCGGAAGGCCACTTCCTCGGGACAGCAGATCTTGAGGCCCTGGCGCTTCTCGATGGTGCGCACGAACATCGACGCCTCGATCAGCGACT
>ERZ773010.463-NODE-463-length-28502-cov-16.780926_pt1 | contig 28502 bp, 26 predicted proteins | sample MGYA00580842_ERZ773010 | MGnify/ENA primary metagenome ERZ773010 (study PRJEB29015, sample SAMEA2737982) | human oral metagenome | biome: human oral; feature: human-associated habitat; material: dental | place: China | collected 2107 ...
AGAGCAGCTCGTTGTTGCCCTTCACGTCGTGGGCATGGTCGCGGAAGCGCTCGCCACGGTAGTCGTCCTCGCCCAGCTTGTACTGCTGGATCATGGTGCCCATGGCACCGTCCAGGATCAGGATGCGTTCCTTGAGCAGTTCACGCAGCCGGGTCTCGACCGGGCCCATGGCGGACGTGTTCCGGCGGGCAGTGGCGGAAGCGGCGGGGGCGTTTTCTTGGCTCATGGCTTGGAACGTACTTTGAGGAGTCAACCCTGCATTCTAGGGGCGAATGGCCACATGGGCCATGAGGGCGGCCGGCGCAGCGGATGTGACCGCCTGATGCGTGGCGCAGATCGGCCCTGGACGGCTGCTGCGCATTTCTCATATGAAGGCATCGTCCGTGGATGACAAGCACGCGTCCGGCTCTGGGATAATGAGGGCCGTTTTCAATACATCATCGGGAAAGCCTCATGTCGTCGTATGTCTTTGCACCTGCCCGCACCGTGAGCCTGCCGGTGCACGGGGTCGCCCAGCGGTTTCCGGTCAATCGGGTGTTCTGCGTGGCCCAGAACTATGCGCTGCACGCGGTGGAGATGGGCTCCAGCGGTCGTGAGGATCCCTTCTTCTTCATGAAGCCCGCCAGTTCGGTGGTGCCGGTGGCCGCCGGGACGGTGCAGCCGGTGCCCTACCCCTCGGGCACGAAGTCGCTGCACCACGAGGTTGAGCTGGTGGTGGCCCTGGGCCGTTGCGGCTCGAACGTCGATCCGGCCCGGGCCGAGGAACTCATCTACGGCTATGCGGTGGGTCTGGACCTGACGCGGCGCGACCTGCAGACGGCACTGAAGGCGAAGGGACGCCCCTGGGAGATCGCCAAGGGCTTTGAGGCCTCGGGGCCGGTGGGGACCATCATGCCGCGCGAACAGGTGGGCACGCTGGTCCATGGTGGCATCCGGCTGTTGGTGGATGGCGAGGAGCGCCAGTCGGGCGATCTGGATCAGATGATCTGGAACGTGAACGAGATCATCAGCCACCTGTCGCGGCACTGGTCGCTGGTGGCCGGGGACATCGTGTTCACCGGCACGCCGGCCGGTGTGGGCGCGGTGGTGCGCGGCAACCATCTGCAGGGATCGATCGACGGTCTGGACGGGATCCAGGTCGAGCTGGTCTGAACAGCCGGAAACAGCCAGACATTTTTCAGGAGCAGGACATGACGACTTCCAACCCCCAGGCCGGTGCCTACGCCGGTGACATTTCCCCGGCCGACGCCTGGGCGCTGGTGCAGGCCGGCGAGGCGCTGCTGGTGGATGTGCGCACGCCCGAAGAGCATAAATGGGTGGGTCGGGTGCCCGGGGCCATCCCGGTGCCCTGGCTGATCGACAACGGTCAGCGGCAGAACCCGGACTTTCTGGCGCAGCTGGCCCAGGTGGCCAAGCCCGACCAGAAGGTGGTGCTGCTGTGCCGCAGCGGTGTGCGCAGCGTGGCAGCGGCCACAGCCGGAGCGCAGGCAGGATTCACCAACCTGTGGAACATCGTGGGTGGCTTCGAGGGACGACTGGACGAGAAGCGGCAGCGCAACCACGTGGAAGGCTGGCGGTTCTCCGGCCTGCCGTGGGAGCAGAGCTGATGGCCGACGGCATTCCGTTCCCCTCGGGAACGGTGCAGGCGCCTGATCCTTCCATTGATACCGGCACCGGCCCGTCCGGTGACGAGGCGTCCGGTCTGGGGCCGGGCCGCGTGGTGCTGGTGGGCGCGGGGCCGGGCGATGTGGAGCTTCTGACCTGCAAGGCGGCACGACTGATCGGTGAAGCCGACTGGCTGGTGCACGATGCGCTGGTGCAGCCGGAGGTGCTGGCGCTGGCCAGGCGAGCCCGGATCATCGCGGTGGGCAAGCGTGCCGGCAATCCCAGTGCGCGGCAGTCGTCCATCAACCAGATCCTGCTGGACTGTGCGCAGCGCGGCGGTCTGACGGTGCGTCTGAAGGGGGGCGATCCGCTGATCTTCGCGCGGGCCCAGGAAGAGCTGGATGTGCTGCACGCAGCGGGGGTGCCGGTGGAGGTGGTCCCGGGCATCAGCTCGGCGCAGGCGGCGCATGCGGCGCTGGCAATGCCGATGACCGAGCGCGGGCGGCGACGGGCGCTGGTACTGGCCACGCCCCAGGTGCATGCGTCGGATCAGCGCAATACGGCAGCGCTGCCGCTGCCCGTGATGCCGCCCCCGGTAGATCTGCACCAGGCGGCTGCACCGGTACCGCCCTCGCGCCGAAAGGTCCTGTCTGCAGCCGAGATCGTGGCGGATCCGGAGCTGCGCCGCTGGGCCGAGGCCATCGTGGCGGCCGGCAGCGGCACGCTGTACATGGCGGCCACGGTTTCGGACCAGGTGCGCGACACGCTGCTGGCTCTGGGCATGCCGCCCGAGACGCCCACGCTGTGGATGGTGGATGTGTCATTGCCCGACCAGGCGATGGTGCCGGGCGTGCTGGGCACGCTGCAGCCGCCACCGGCAGCCCTGAAGGGCAAGCCGGCGCTGCTGCTGGTAGGCGTGGTGCCCCCTGGCGTGCGCCGGACCGAGACACCCTGACCGAGGTGCCCCTGGTCGGGGTGTGCTGACGGTCTTCTGACCGACCGGAACACCCGCGTGGCACACGGGGTCCAGGTTCAGTCTTCATGCGTGACACCGGCCACTCGGGCCGGATCACGAAAGCAGGTGCTTACTTCTTCGACAGGGCCTGGCTGATGGCGCGGGTGTTGTAGCGCATCATGCTCAGGTAGTCGGCAGCCGGGCCATTGGCCGGCGACAGCGAATCGGCATACAGCTCGCCGATGGTGACATTCTTCAGTTCGGAAGCCATGCGCTTGAGCAGGCGCGGGTCGCTGTTGTTCTCGAAGAAGAAGGCCTGCACATTCTGCTGGCGGGCCTGGCGGATGAGGTTGGCCACCACGGCGGCAGACGGCTCCTCTTCGGTCGAGATGCCCACGGGGGCCATGAAGGTGATGTGATAGGCACGGCCGTAGTAGCCGAAGGCGGCATGCGAGACCATCACGCGGCGGCGGTCGGTCGGCGTGGCGTCAACGGCCTGGTGGATCTCCTGGTCCAGCTCCAGCAGTTTCTGATCGTAGGCGCGGGCACGCTCTCGGAAGCCCGCGCAGTCCGCCGGCGCGGCCTGGCACAGGCCTTCGGCGATGTTGGCCACATAGTGGCGGACGTTCAGTGCGTCCTGCCAGGCGTGGGGATCCAGGCCGCCATGGTGATGGTGATGATGGCCATGCGATGCCTCATCGTGGTCATGGTCGGCATGGCTGTGGCCATGGGGGCCGTCCTCGTCATGGTCATGACCGTGCGGGCCGTCATGATCGTGGTCGTGGCCGTGCGGGCCCTCGTGGTCATGATCGTCTTCGTCGGCATCATCACCATGGTGATGGTGATCGTCCGTGGCCTTCATGGCCTGCAGGCCCCGGGCGGCCTCGACGACCGGCCCCTTGTAGCCACTGGAACCGATCAGGCGGGGCATCCAGCCCTCGAAGCCCAGGCCGTTGACGACAACCAGGCTGGCGCCGGACAGCTGGCGCACCTGGGCAGGACCCGGCTGGAAGACATGGGTGTCGCCGCCGGCCTTGACCAGGCTCTCGACGGCCACGCGGTCACCGCCAACCTGCTTCACCAGGTCGGCCAGGATGCTGAAGCTGGCGACGACAGGCAGTGGCCTGGTGGACGGGGCGGCATCCGTCTGGCCGGCGGTAGCAGCAACGCCATGAGCCGCCTGGGCAGGGCCGGCGGCCAGCAGTGCGGTGGCCAAGGCGGCTGCAGCCAGCGCCACCGGACGGGAAAGGAAGGAGGGAATGCGGGGGTTCATGTTTCGTAGTGTCTCCGTGGGCGATTCTTCCTGCGCAGCACGCCGGTGGGCGCCAGCAGCAATGACAGGCAGTACATCAGGCCCAGGGTCAGCACGATGGTGGGACCGGTAGGCCATTCGTAGTGATAGGAAATCAGCAGGCCGCTGACGCCAGCCAGCAAGGCGAGTGCAGCCGCCAGGACCAGCAGACCATTGACGGTACGGGCCCAGAAGCGGGCTGCGGCCGCCGGCAGCACCAGCAGGCCGATGGACATCAGGGTACCCAGCGCATGGAAGCCTGCCACCAGATTGATGACCAGCAGGCCCATGAAGCCGAAGTGCGCAATGCTGCCCCAGGGACTCTTTCGGGGCAGCAGGTTGGCATCGACGCACTCGAAGACCAGCGGGCGGTAGAGCACGGCCAGGCCCAGCAGGCTCACGCTGGCGATGACGCCGATCAGCAGCAGGGTGTCGTCATCAAGCGCCAGCACGGACCCGAACAGGACGTGCAGCAGATCGACCTGGTTGCCGTAGGTGGAGACGATGACCACACCCAGCGACAGGGACATCAGATAGAAGGCCGCCAGGCTGCTGTCCTCGGTCTGCCGGCCACTGCGGGCGACCAGGGTGGAGGCTGCTGCCACCAGCAGGCCGCTGATGATGCCGCCCAGGGTCATGGCAGGCAGCGACAGGCCGGCAATGAGGTAGGCAATGGCGGCACCCGGCAGGATGGCATGCGCCATGGCGTCGCCGGTGAGGCTCATGCGACGCAGCATGAGGAAGACCCCCACCGGTGCAGCACCCAGCGACAGGGCCAGACAGCCGGCCAGGGCGCGGCGCATGAAGCCGAATTCGATGAAGGGGCCGATGAGCCCGTCCCACAACTCAGACACGTGGCATGGCGTTTTCCGCCCCTCGGTGAACGGCCGATGCGGCGGCCGGGATGGCGGTGGGCCCCTCGCACCAGCGCGTGCTGGGCTGACGGGCTGCCACCGAACGATCGACAGCACGCTGCCAGTTCTCTGGCGTGAGCACCTCGGCCGTGGGACCGACAGCGATCATCTCGCGTGCCAGCAGCAGGGTGTGCGGGAACCACTGGCGGACGATGTCCTGCTCATGCAGCGCGGCGACGATGGTGACGCCCTGGGCATGCCAGCGGGCCAGCAGGTCCAGCAGCACCTGCTGGGTGGTGACATCGATACCCACGAAGGGTTCGTCGAGCACGACCAGCTGGGCATCCTGCAGGATGAGCTGCGCAAAGCGCACCCGCTGGAATTCGCCACCCGACAGCGCGCTGATCACGCGGCCGGCGTAGCCGCGCAGGCCCACCATCTCCAGCGCCTCGGCCACCCGTGCCGCGCCCTGGCGGCCCAGGCGACCAAAGGCGCCACACTGGTGCCACAGGCCCGAGGCCACCATATCCTGCACGGTGATGGGAAACTGCCGGTCGGTCTGGTTGATCTGCGGCAGACAGGCCACGCGCACCCGGTCGGGATCGGGCAGTGTCACCTGCCCTTCCAGCGAGAGCTGCTCGCCGATGAGCAGCTTGAGAAAGGTGCTCTTGCCGGCGCCATTGGGACCAACCACGGCCAGCATGTCACCGGCCGCGATCTGCAGCTGCAGGTGGTGAATGGCCGGGTGCCGGTCATAGCCGACGGTGACGTTCTGCAGGGAGACCAGCACGGGTGCGGTGCCGCTGGCGGCATCCGGCCGCGCGCACGGGGTGGCGGTGTGGCAGGGGTCCACGGAAGCATGGCTGCCCGCCCGATGGGCCGACGCATGCGCCCCCGCATCTGACCCGGTCTGGCAGGTATCGGTCCGGTTCATTGCAGCGCCCACCGGATGACCAGCCACAGCAGGACCGTGAGGGCCACGGCCAGCAGCAGCCGTGCACCGATGCCCCACCAGACGGCCGACAGCCGTGGCAGGGACGTGGTATTTTGAGATAAGGCGGCAGGGTAGGCTGCCGTGCCAGCGGACGCAGCCGGTGGCGTCGACGCAGGATATGCGTGGGGGTGGCCGGAATCCATGACTTAATGCTAATGACTTATCATTAGCGAGGCAAATTCCCCATGAGGAGATCCTGATGAAACATGCTTCGGAACATTCCCTTCCCCTTCGGGCCGCCCAGGCCGGACGACCGGGAGTTTCCGGACGCCACGTGCTGCGGCTGGCCGTGGCTGGCGCCCTGCTGACGGCGGCAGCCACGGCCGGTGCGCATCATGCGCCCGGGCACGACGACGACCATCACCACCATCATGGACACAAGCAGGGCCATGTGCACCAGCACGGCCTGGGCACACTGGACATCAGCCAGCAGGGCGAGACGCTGACGGTGAGCTTTCGCTCGCCACTGGACAGCCTGATCGGCTTCGAGACCGAGCCGGCCAACGACCAGCAGCGCGCTCAGGCCAAGGCCTTGCTGGACCAGCTGCAGGACGCCGCCAGCGTGGTGCAGGTTCCGACAGCGGCCCAGTGTACGCAGCAGCCCCCGGTGATCAACGCCCCCACGCTGCTGGATGACGATGACGAAGTGGACGACCACGACGATCACGACCACGATGCCGGCGACCATGACGATCACGACGGCGGGCACGACGGTGACGACCATGACCACGATCACGATGCAGACAAGGGCGAGCATGAACATGGCCACCATGCCGACCTGGCCGTGACCTACACGTTCACCTGCAAGCAGCCGGCCGCCATCGACGCGCTGAAGGTCACGGCCTTCGGCAACTGGCCGCGCCTCAAGCACATTGATGCCGCCGTGGTGAACGACCAGGGTCAGCAGGCACAGCGACTGGAAGCCGGCAAGGCGGTGATCCGCTGGAAGGCGTCCTGATCCCAGCCTGATTCTCCACCGGACGCGGCAGCCCGGACACCGTGCCGGCTGCCCGACCGGGCCGGCCTGTCGGCATAGCGGCTACCATCATCGGCTTTCGCATGCGCCATGCCTTTCACGACGGACATGCACGATACCTCTGCACCGAATGCGGCCACGCCCGTGCTGCTGGCCGAAGACCTGAGCTTTACCTGGCCGGGCAGCACCACGGCCTGCCTGGGCATTGACCGCCTGGCGCTGCATGCGGGCGAGCACGTGCTGCTGCTGGGCCCCAGCGGTGGCGGCAAGAGCACGCTGCTGGGCCTGCTGGGCGGGGTGCTGCAGCCCACCCGAGGCCAGGTCCGATTGCTGGGACACAGTCTGTCGGGCTGTGGCGCGGCCGAGCGCGACCGGCTGCGGGCCGACCACATCGGGTTCATCTTCCAGCAGTTCAACCTGGTGCCCTACCTGAGCCTGGAAGACAACGTGCTGCTGCCCTGCCACTTCTCGGCCATCCGCCGCAAACGGGCCGGATCGCAACCGCGCGAGACGGCACGTCAGCTGCTGGCAGCGCTGGAGCTGCCCGAATCGGCCTGGTCGCGGCCGGTGACGGGGCTGTCGGTGGGCCAGCAGCAGCGGGCCGCCGTGGCACGGGCCCTGATCGGCCGTCCCGAGCTGCTGATCGCCGACGAACCGACCTCGGCCCTGGACAGCCGCAACCGTGACCGACTGCTGTCGCTGCTGATGACGCAGCTGGAAAGCAGCGGGGCGACACTGCTGGTCGTCAGCCATGACGAGCAGCTGCGACCGTATTTCGGGCGCATCCTGCAGATGGACGACATCAACACGGCGGAGGCGGCCTGACATGTCTGCGCTTTCCTTCACGCTGGCACGGCTGGGCACGCTGGTACGACTGGCCTTTCGCAGCGCCGGCAACCGGCGCGTCAATTTCTGGCTGACGCTGGTGTCGATCGCGCTGTCCACCTGCCTGCTGCTGACAGTGCAGCGTGGCCAGCAGGCCATCCACGACAGCTTCACCCGCGCTGTTTCAGGCACCGACCTGATCGTGGGGGCACGCACGAGCCCGCTGCAGCTGATGCTGTATGCGGTGTTCCGGCTGGGCGACCCCACCCACGAGATCAGCTGGGAGGCCTATGAGCGGGTGCGCCGCAACCGGCTGGTGGCCTGGACGATTCCCATCGCGCTGGGGGATTCGCACCGCGGCTTTCCGGTGCTGGGCACCGATGCCGCCTATTTCGAGCATTTCCGCTACGGGGCACGCGAACGCCTGCAACTGGCCCAGGGCAAGCCCTTCGAGCAGATCTTCGACGTGGTGCTGGGCGCCGAAGTGGCCCGCCGGCTGGGCTACCGGCTGGGAGATCGACTCACACTCACGCATGGCACGGGCGATGCCCCCGGCATCGAGCACGCCGACAAGCCGTTCCAGGTGAGCGGCATCCTGGCGCCCACGGGCACACCGGTGGACCGTACGCTGCACATCAGCCTGGACGCCATGACGGCCATCCACCTGAACTGGCAGGCGGGCGCACCCATTCCGGGCATCAACATCCCGGCCGACAAGGTGAAGGCCTTCGACCTGAAGCCTGAATTCATCACAGCCGCCCTGGTAGGCCTGAAATCCCGCGCGGGCGTCTTCAACCTGCAGCGCGACATCAATGCCGACGAGGACGAGGCGCTGCTGGCCGTGTTGCCGGCCGTGGCGCTGAACCAGCTCTGGCGGCTGCTGGACATCGTGACCCGCACGCTGCAGGCGCTGTCGGCGCTGGTGCTGGTGCTGAGCCTGTGCAACCTGGTCACCGCGCTGCTGGCCAGCCTGGAGCAGCGTCAGCGCGAGCTGGCCATCCTGCGTGCCGTGGGCGCCCGGCCGCTGGACCTGCTGTTCCTGCTGGTGCAGGAAGGCATGCTGCTGACGGTGGGTGGCGCGCTGCTGGGCCACGTGCTGCTGACCCTGGGGTCGCTGCTGGCCGCGCCGCTGCTGCTGAACCAGTGGGGCATCGTCTGGCCCGTGACCCGCTTTGCTGCCGACGAGCTGTGGCTGCTGGCGCTGGTGGCCGTGGCAGGACCCATCACGGCGCTGTGGCCTGCCTGGCGCGCCAGCCAGCGGGCGCTGGCCGACGGGCTGACGCCCCGGCTCTGAACGGCGTGCGGCTCTCGCGCCACCGTTCTCGGGTACGGACCAGATCCGGACTGTCTTTTTCAAGAGCCCTCTTCTTCAAAGGCAGTCCGCCGCTTCGCGCTTCCTGCCGAAGCGCCCGGGTCATGTATGCTGACAGGCAGGTCCGAACGTTGGACCGTCTTTGTACCGCCCTGCTCACCTGTCATGCACCTGCCTGCCGATTCAATGTCCCGGTCCGTCATCCTTCCTGCAAACGCGCCGTCAGCCATGCCGCAGACAACCACGCACGCCCAGGTAGCCCCAGGCAGCCTGGGCAGCGGGGATGAAAACGTGAGGCCCCGGGTCGACAGGAAGCCTGCAGGTTTCAGGCCGGCGCTGGCGGCACTGCTGCTGGCCGCCATGGTTGCCCCCCTGGGCGCCGGGGCCGCCGATGGCCAGCCAGCCGAAGGCGCGATCACCCCCCCATCGGCCCGCGCAACAACCGATTCAGGTACTGGAAACAGTGATGCCATCCGCCCAGGCAGCGGCAGGGGTAACACGGGTGTCGGCGGCACAGAGGGCCAGGTCAGCACCGACATCCAGAACAGTCAGGGCCAGGGGCGTTTCGTGCTGGGCGAGGAACTACCCAAGGCGCGGGCCCGCAGCCAGGAAGGATCCGGCGGCACCACGGCAGAAGACGGTTCGGGCCAGAAGCAGCCCGCCGCCGATGGCGAAAAACGTGCTCAGGGCGGACAAAATCAGGACCAAGCACAGGCCAGCCAGGGAGGCGCCAATGCCCAGGGCTATCGGCCGATGGACTGGGATGTCCTGATTCCCAAGGACTGGGAGCCCCTGCGCGACTTCAAGTCGCTGAACTTCAACGGCATGTCCGACAGCGACCCGCGCGCCATTGCCGCCCTGCGCAAGCTGCAGAAGGCCTGGAAGAACGCACCGCTCAATCCCGCCATCCAGAACGAGAAGATCGTCATCTCGGGCTTCATCGTGCCGCTGGACAGCAGCGATTCCAGCACCATCGAGGAATTCCTGCTGGTGCCCTATTTCGGGGCCTGCATCCACGTGCCGCCGCCCCCTTCCAACCAGGTCATCCATGTGGTGCCCGCTCAGCCCCTGAAGGGCTTCCAGATGATGGACCCGGTCACGGTGACGGGGGATCTGAGCCCTTCCCGGATCGACACGCCCTACGGCAGCGCGGGCTACGAGATGCAGGCAAAGACGGTGGCCCCCTACGAGGATCCGGAAGAGGCCCCCTCACCCGCCCATCCGTGACAGGCCCGGGTTCGACACCGCACGCCCGGCCGGGTACGGTGTCGTCCGCCTTTTACGGTGTCGTCGGCCTTTCAGGTGTACCAGCTTTGATACGGCCGTAACCTTTACCGAAACCCTCCGTATCACACACCCGATAACATTCAGGGTAGAAGTGCATCTTTCCGGATCAGCAGGCACCCGGCAGGCCGCTCACGTCGGCCAGGCGTGCGTGGACCAGCGCCTGCGGGCATTCATCCGGCTGCATGCATCCAGAACCTTCCCCTCAACGGAGAATACCGATGTCTGCCTCCCGCCGTTCCTTCTGCCTGATCCCGGGTGTGCTGGCCCTGATGCTTTCCGGCTGCACCAGCCTGTCGGAACCCGTCCAGCAGCCGCCTCAGACCGCGGGCATGAGCGTGCCAAGCCCGGCAGCCGAACGCGAGAAGGCCGAGGCCGAGCGCGAGGCGGTGGCGTATCAGACCCAGGTGGCCCAGATGCGGATTGCCGGCAATTTCTGTGCCGATGAACGCAAGCTGACCGAATATGCCTATCTCTACCTGAAGCGCGAGCCCTTGCCGCTGCCGCCGCGTGCGCTGTCGATGGAGCAGGCGCGATGCGCGAGCCGCACCTTCCTGAAGGGCATCATCCCGTCGGCCGGACGCATCGTGGGCTACAAGTCCGAGCAGATGCCCGTGATCGGCGAGGATGGTCAGCAGAAGATGGTGGCGGTGCGTGGCAACCTGCTGGAACGGATGCTGCTGCCCAACGGCGTGGCGCTGTCGGCCAGCCGCTACGCCACCCAGCCGCGCATGGAAGCCGACATGGTGGTGGTGGTGCGCAGCGCCGCCATCCATGACGCGCAGACCCCGCGCGAGGTGCTGGCCAGCCTGTCGGCCATCATCCCGTTCATCGAGCTGCCTGATCTGGCCTATCAGGACTACGCTCAGATGAACGCGGCGGATGCCACGGTGGTCAATGCCAACGCCCGCTTCGGCGTGCTGGGCACCCCCATCCCCATCAACGTGGATCAGGAGATGGTGGACCAGCTGGCCGAGATGACGGTGCGGCTGACGGACAAGGATGGCAACGAGCTGGAAGCCGTCAAGGGCAGCAGCCTGCAGGGCAACCCGCTCAATGCCGTGCTGTGGCAGATCCAAGACCTGGAGAAGGCCGGCATCCGCCTGCGCGCTGGTGACATCCTGTCACTGGGTGCCTTCGGCAAGCGCTTCACGCCCGAAGCCGGCAAGAGCTACCGGATGAGCTACGAAGGCCTGCCAGGCAACCCGTCGGTCATCGTCAATTTCCGCTGAACTTCGCCAGGCGGACATCGATGGCATCCAGATCCGCCTGAGCCTTGTCCAGCTGGCGGTCGTAGTCCGCCTGCAGGCCACGCATCTGCTCCAGCATGGCCTGATTCTTCTTCTCGTTGAACGTGGGATCCCCGCCGCGCGAGGCAGCCAGGCGGGCCAGTGACAGGCGATTCAGTTCCGAATCACGCTTGGCACGCAGGTGCAGCACCATGCGCTGCTGCTGGCGACGCTCGACCAGCAGGGCATCATGCTCGGCATTGCCGGTGTCGGGCTTGGGGTCACGCGCGATGATGTCCTTGCCATCGCTCTCTTGCAGAGCATTCGCGCTCTGGGCAGCGGTCGTGGCGGTCGTGGCCGCGCTGGAAGCCTTGGCCACAGGTGCGCTCTCGGCAGCCGGCTGCGTGGCAGCCCAGGTCGGCACGGAAAGCATCAGCGAGGAAAGAAGCAGGACACGTTTGATCATGGTCTCACCACGGTGAAAGGATCCGCCGCGGGACGTGTCCGGAATGGACCGGGGTGGCCGAGGAGGCCCGGCCCCGTTCGTGCAGGGAGCCGTTCAGCCAGGGCACACGCCGTCGCGCAGGCGGCATGCGCCGAGTCTAGCGCCAGCCTGCCCGACGGGATGTGCCGATTTTCTCGGACCGGTCAAGATCGTGTCAGCGGAAGCTGATGAGCGAGACCAGCAGGAAGATGGGCAGCAGGAAGGTGAGCGACCAGAACAGGTAGGCGAAGAAGCTGGGCATGCGGATGCCGCGATCTTCGGCGATGGCCTTGACCATCAGGTTGGGCGCGTTGCCGATGTAGGTGTTGGCCCCCATGAACACGGCACCGGCCGAGACGGCCATCAGCACCGGAGCCATCTCGTTCATCAGCACCTGCGGGTCGCCGCCGGCGGTGTTGAAGAACACCAGGTAGGTGGGCGCGTTGTCCAGGAAGGAGCTGAGCAGCCCGGTGGCCCAGAAGTACATGATGGGGATGGGTTCACCTTTGGCGTTGTTGACGGCATGCACGACGCTGGCAAACGCCCCGTCAGTGCCCGCCTGGAGCATGGCAATGACCGGGATGATGGTGAGAAAGATGCCGGCGAACAGCTTGGCCACTTCCTCCATGGGGGCCCAGGAGAACTGGTTGTCGGCGTGGATGGAGGCCGGGGTGATGCGCAGCGAGATGATGATGACGGCCAGCAGCCCGAGGTCACGCAGCAGGCCGGGCAACGTGACTTCAGCGCCATAGATATCGAACGAGATCTCGGGTTTCCAGAGCCCGCTCATCAGGACCAGACCCACCACCACACCCAGCAGCAGGACATTGGCCCAGCCCTGCAGCCCCAGGGGTTGCGCATCCGGCACGGCTTCGCGGGGCAGCACACCTTCCTTGCGGTACATCCAGCTGTCGAGCAGGAAGAACATGGCCAGCAGCAGTACCGACACCAGCAACATGTCCCAGAACAGGTAGCGCAGGGTCCAGCTGAACTCGACGCCCTGCAGGAAGCCCAGGAAGAGCGGCGGATCGCCCAGCGGGGTGAGCAGGCCGCCGATGTTGGACACCAGGAAGATGAAGAAGACGATGACGTGGGCCTGGTGGCGGCGATTGTCGTTGGCGCGGATGAGTGGCCGGATGAGCAGCATGGAGGCACCCGTGGTGCCCATGAAGCTGGCGATGGACGTGCCCAGCGCCAGCAACCCGGTATTGAGGATGGGGCGGCCACGCAGGGTGCCGCTGATATGGATGCCGCCCGCGCAAGTGAAGAGCGCCGTGAGCAGCAGAATGAAGGGGATGTATTCACCCACGGCGGCATGCACGAGCCCATGCAGGGCGGCGCCAAAGCCATGGATGAAGGCAAACGGCACCAGGAAGGCCAGTGCCCAGCCCGCAGCGACCTTGCCATAGTGATGGTGCCAGAACAGGGGCGAGATCAGCGGCATCAGGGCGATGGACAGCAGGATGCCGGCAAAGGGGATGCCCCAGTACAGGGACAGGCTGGCGCCATCGAGCGTCTCGGAAGAGGCCCAGGCAGGTGAGGCGGACAGGAGGAGAAGCAACAGCAGCAGACTGTTTCTGGAGGATTTCATGCGTGAAGGTCATACCCCGGTTGAGGTACACAATACACTTTGCTTTGGCATAAGCCAACACTGTCGGTTTGCCGACGTGGGCAGCAATGGTATTTTGCATGGGCCCTCCCGGCCCTTCCGTCATCCCATGTTCGAACGCATCTTCGCCCCCGCCTCGATCGATTCCCTGTTTTCGGACACCGCCATGCTGGCGGCCATGGCCCGCTTCGAGAACGGCCTGGCGCAGGCCCAGGCCTCGGTGGGCATGATTCCCGACGAGGCTGCCCGCGCCATCGGCATGGCCTGCCACGAACTGGGTGACCCGGCCGCCAGCGATGGAGCCAGCCACGACATTGCCCAGGGGCGCTTCGACCCGGCGCGGCTGTACCCGGCCGCCCGCGTGGCCGGCACGCTGGCCATCCCCTTTCTGAAGGCACTGTCCGAATCGATCGGCACACGCTCGCCGGATGCGGTGCGTCACCTCAACCATGGCGCCAGTCACCAGGACCTGATGGACTCGGCGTTGGCCATGCAGTGCAAGGAAGCCGGGCGGCGCCTGCAGGACATGCTGGAGCGGGTGGGCGCGGCCATCGTGCGACTCATCGAGGAGAACCAGGACACCCTGCTGATGAGCCGGCATCGGCTGCAGCCAGCCTCGCCCATCTACTTGGCGTGGAAGCTGGCCGGATGGCTGGATCCCCTGCAGCGCAGCCGACGCCACCTGCGTGCTGCGCTGCTGGATGTGGCCGTGCTGCAGTTTGGCGGGCCGGATGGCACGCTCTCCTCGCAAGGACCACAGACCGAACGCAGCCTGGCGGTGGCCCAGCGACTGGCGGATGCTCTGGGACTGATGATGCCGGCCGCCTCGTGGCACACGACGCGCGACCGCTTCGTGCGGCTGGGCACCGAGCTGGCGATGCTGTGCGGGACGCTGGGCAAGATCGGGCAGGACATCGCGCTGCTCACGCAGGCAGAGATCGGCGAGCTGCACGACGACGAGGCAGGCCGGCAGGGGCCGGCCGCCCTGCTGTGGCGCCCGCAGACGCCTGTCACCACGCAGCTGATGCGCGAGGCTGCCCAGCGCGCCCCGGGCCTGGCGGCCATCGTGCTGGGGGCCATGGACGTGGAACATGAAGGTGGCATGAGCCAGTGGCAGTCCAGCTGGCACACGCTGCAACAGCTGTTTGGTGCAGCCGCCAGCAGCCTGGCCGCCGCCGAGGAACTGCTGGGACGACTGCAGATCGATCGCGAGGTCATGCAGGCCAACATCGTCCGTCAGCACGAACAGAGCCTGCCGGCCACGCTGGTACAGGTTCTGGCGCCCCGGCTGGGCAAGGACGAAGCCCAGGCCCTGATGGCGGAGCTGCTTGAGAGCGCCCACAAGAACGGCCTGTCCTTGCGCCAGGCCCTGGGGCGGGACGCACGCATCTCGTCGGTCATGAATCTGGGTGACCTGGAAAGACTGTTCGACCCCGCCGGCAATCCCGGCGCCACGGGGACGATGGTCAGCCAGATCGTGGAGGCCTGGCGTTCAGGGCGCTGAAGGACCGACACACCCAGCCCCGGGCCCCATCGGGGAGGCCCTCGGGAAGTCTGGGAACATGATTCTGAATGCTGAATGCAATATTCAGCGCGTTGTGGGCCTGGAGACCGCCTGGCCGTGCTGTCCTTTGCTCAATGCATCAGCAGCGGCTGGTGCATGATGCCCTCGAACCCGGACAGGAAATGGTCGACCTCCTCGATGCTGGGCTCAGCGGCGATCAGCATCGAGACATCCTGCCGGAACTTGTCGGCCATCAGGCCACCTATGAAGATTTCCCGCCGTGCCGCCTTGTCCATGATTTCATAACCACGGCAGATCCGGTCCGGCTGCTCGCCGTTGAACTCGACGATGCAGTAATTCGGGCTGTTGTAGATCATGTTCATCGTGTTGACTTCCCCAAACGACGGAAGCCAGTTTTGGGCATGGCGGCACTTTGCCACAGTACCCCCCGATGATCGTTCCACCGTCTCCGATGAGCGTAGGCGTGCGCGTCGGCACAACCCCTATCGCAAGGGTTGCCCGTCCAGGATGACACCCGTTCCGAGAGGGTGCTTGCCCGTTCTCCCTCGACCAGCCTGTCGGCAGTCCCTTGGGCGCTCCCCTGAGTCAGCCTTCGGGCCGTGGCATGCTGCGCAGGCCTGCGCCCTGTCCTGAAAGCCTGCCTACAGAGAAGGCAGACACGCCTGATCGTCGTCGGGAAAAGTCAGGACAAGGGATCAGGACCAGAGCGCCTGCAGGGTGTCGATATCCCGCTGCAGCCGAGCCAGGTCCGTACCTTGCGCCAATCCGAGCCACAATCGGTTGTCCAGACGCCAGACGGTTTCCCGTGACCGAAGAGCGGCGCTCAAGTTTGACCTGGAATGTGCGATTTCCGCCGGATCCGTCGATCCTTGAGACACACTTGCCGCCGTTGCTTCCCCTGCTGCAAACCGCCAGTCATAGCCGCTGCGCCCCGTCTGCAACACGGCCTGCATCCACCGCACGCCCGGCGTTTCCACCAGCGCCTGCAGTGCCTCCTGGGCCTCCTGCCGGGTGGGAACGCCCACCTCAGGCAGCCAGCGGCGGGCCAGCCGAAGAACCGGGCCAGATGTCGCGGAAGCGCCCCATGACAGGCCCGGTTCATCCAGGGCCATGGGGTCGTGGTGGTACCACTGACCCTCGACCCAGGTCGAGCTGGCCCAACCCGTGGCGGGGTCATGGGCGCCGCTGAGCACGGCTGCCGGCCACGTCAGGGCCTGTCCCTCGTCCGTGCGAAGACCTGGGCCTGTTGCCCGCACCAGCGACACCAGTCGCAGGTGCTGATCGAACGGCGGCTGGCGCAGCTGATCCACGACGCGCAGCAGATGCTCGCCTTCGCGGGAGACCTCCAGATAGAGGTGCTTCCAGGCGGACTGGCGCAGCAGTCGCACCAGGGTGGTGCGAAACACGGGGCCACCCAGGCAGCAGATGCAGCCTGCCGTCAGCGTCTGATCAGGCGCACCCGGCACACAAGCCGCCGACGACAGCGACTGCACGGCCAGTGGTGTGGATGGCACCTCACCCGCCTGCAGCCACAGGCTGTCGTCCTCACCGGCCAGATTCATGCCCCGACGCTGGGCACGCAGCTGCGCGATGCAGGCGCTGCGGGCAGCGGCATCGGGTCCGCTGATCAGGGTGACGGTTCGACGAAGGGGAATGCCGGGTTCTGCCATGCCTGGAAACGACGCTGGCAGCGAATGCGTTGCTGCCAGTTGGGTGCGTGCTGGGTCTGTCGGAAAAATCCCCCGGGGAACGGGAGGACTGTCCTGGGGCCATGCCGTACCGCAAGGCCCCGGACGAAAGACCGATGATAGGCGAACGCCCGGCAAGGAAGCCGGGCGTCCGCGGGCGGATCAGTAGCCCGGATCGTTGCGGCGCTTGATCAGGCCTTTCTTCAGCAGGATGTCGAAGGCGTCGGTCAGCCCCCGATAGCGCGGCAGCAGGTCACGGTATTCACTGACCTGACGGCGGCCATTGACCAGGAACAGCAACATGCGCAGCCGGTCCGGCAGTTCGACATTGCTTCGCGACAACGCCAGGGCGCCCTTCATCGTCTGGATGAAGATTTCCTGGTCCTCGATCTCGGTGACCGGGCTCTTGACGAGTGCGTCGAGCTTGGTGGTCCAGTCCGTCGATCCGCCTTGAATCATGATGTGCCGTTCCTCGACTGGGATTCAGAAGTGCTGAATCCGGGGTTGCATCAGTGCCATGGACGGAAGTGTAGAAGGGGTGTGTCCGGGTTGCCGTGTCACTGTTCACACCGCGAAGGACGGCCTGGATCCATGCAACGGGGATGCCAACAAACCGACATTGCGCTGCGGAACTAACGCACGAAACAGGAGGGGACACACCAGTCGGACGACCGGCAATGGAGGGGTCTTCGCGAGGCCCGCCCAGGCGGCAGGCAGGCCTCAGGACTCTTTCCGGAAGCAGGCGCTTCCGCTGTGCTGGCGGACTACCCCGGGGATGATGTCCACGGGGCAGCACGCTTTTTCAGGCAGGCATCAGACCGACTGGGAAACGCCCCGACGGTAGTTGCCCTTGGACAGGTCGATGCCCAGCTGCTTGAGCTTGCGGTACAGGTGGGTGCGCTCCAGTCCGGTGCGCTCGGCCACGCGGGTCATGCTGCCATGCTCGCGGTGCAGATGGTGCTCGAAGTAGGCGCGCTCGAAGGCCTCGCGGGCTTCGCGCAGCGGCACGTTCAGCGGCAGGTCGCGCACCATGATGGAGGGATGCAGGTTCATGCTGGGCAGCCCGGAGACAGGAGCTGCAATGAACTGTGCAGTGGGCGAGCTGAGCGGCATGACCTGCTGCACGTTCTGGGAGCCCGGCACCTGCAGCATGGCCAGCGGCGTGTTGCTGGAGGGCGTGATGGTGCCCGGATAGCTGGGATGCACAGGTGCGGCGGGCGTGGTGCGTCCCTGCACCATGCCCTGGCGGCCCTTGGCCAGGCCCTGTTCGACGGCCTTGAGCAGCTTCTGCAGTGCGATGGGCTTCTCCAGGAAGTCCATGGCGCCGATGCGGGTGGCTTCGACGGCGGTCTCGATGGTGGCATGGCCGGACATCATGATGACCGGCATGGTGAGCTGGCCCGATGCGACCCATTCCTTCAGCAGGCTGACGCCGTCGGTGTCCGGCATCCAGATGTCCAGCAGCACCAGGTCCATCCGGGTGGCCGCCATGGCCTCGCGTGCACGCTGCGCGTTTTCAGCCAGCGTGACGACATGCCCTTCGTCACCAAGGATCTCGGAGAGCAACTCGCGGATGCCCATCTCATCGTCGACTACCAGAATCTCAGCCATTTCTTTTCCAGCAAATCCAACATCTGTCAGCAGAGAGCTTACAGGAGCCTGCCCGCCGTCGCGGCGTGCAGACCGGCCGACCGATGTCCTGTTGATCATGCACCTCTAAAATTGTCTGCCTTTTTTACTAATTTCGCAAAAGCAATATACGTGTAAGCACCTGAAACAACTTGTTCCGTGCTGGCGACAGCGGATTCTTCCGTGTATGTATTATGCAACAACCCGGCGTCGTGGTGGTTGCCGACTTCGATCGTTCCACCGTGTTCCTGAACGATCTTTTTCACGATGGCCAGTCCGAGTCCCGTTCCCTTGGCCTTCTGGCTGACGTAGGGCTCGAACACGCGGGCCAGCAATTCCGGCGGAAAACCGGGCCCGTTGTCCCTGACGCCCAGCCGGACACCGCTGCACTGGCCTGCTGCATTGTGGATCAAGTCGGTGCTGACCTCAATCATCCGGACGTCCTGCTTTTCAGTGGCCTCACCGGAGTTCTTCAGCAGATTGTGGATAACCTGCCGCAATTGCCCTGCATCTCCCATGATCTGCGGAATATCAGGGTTCAATCGGGCAATGACCCGCAGGGTGGGATCCAGATCGGTGTAGAAGCCCAGCACTTCGGAAAGCAGCTCGTTCAGGTCCAGCGGCTCCAGCTTGGCAGCCGGCAGGCGGGCGTAGTCCCGGAATTCGTCGACCATGACCTTCAGTGCATTGACCTGGGTGACGATGTTGCGGGTGTTGCGAATGAGCAGCTCCTGCTCGGCCCCCGAGAGCACCCCTTCCAGCTTCAGCTGCAGGCGCTCGGCTGCCAGCCGGATGGGCGTGAGCGGGTTCTTGATCTCGTGAGCCAGCCGTCGGGCCACTTCACCCCAGGCGATGGCACGTTGTGCCGACACCACATCCGTGATGTCGTCAATGACCAACACATGGTCTCCGTCGACCTCCGGCAGCAGGGCACCCCGCACCAGCAGCGTCTTGCCCTGCTTCACGCGCGCCACCTGACCGGATTCCGGCTCGGCGCCGATCACGATCTGTCGCTGCCAGGTACCACTTTCCGTGTCGAGCGCATCACCGAACGCACGGGCGATCTCGGCCTCGAATTCGCCCAGGCTTCCCATGGCACCCAGCTGCTGACCCAGTGCCTTGCCCACTTCCATGCCCAGGATCTTCTCGGCACCGTGGTTGACCATGGTGACCCGAAAGCCCCGGTCAAAGACGATGACGCCGGCGCTGAGGTTGGCCAGCACACTGGCCAGTCGGGCATTGGCCTGTTCCAGACCCAGTCGGGTGCGCACCACCTGACTGCGCGCCTCTTCCAGCTGACGCATCATGGCGTTGAAGGACTGCGTGAGAGCGCCCAGTTCGTCACGCCCCACGTAATCCTTCAACGGTCGGAAATCGCCTTCGGCCACGGCACGGGTGCCAGCCTCCAGCATCGACAAGGGTCCCGTCATCCAGCCCGCCAGCAGGAAGGCAGCGGCAATGGCCGAGAAGATGGTGAGCAGGACGGTGACGGTGAGCGTGACGCGGAAGATGCGCTTGAGTCCTCGTCGTGACAGCGACAGTTCCTGATAGTCACGGAAGCCCCCCTGCACGGCCTCGGCATTCTGGGCCAGCGCCATGGGCACGGGCTGCACGAACTGCAGGAAACGCAGCTCCTCGCGCACATCGGAGGAGATGATGGGCACCATCACCCGCATGCGCAGCGCCTGGTAGTTCTGGTCGGGGTTGTCCTCGCGCAGCTCGTTGCCTTCGATGGCCGCGTAGTGGTGGGCCAGGCGGGCTTGGCGCAATGCGGTGGGCGAGGGCAGATCGGGCACCAGGGCGGCATAGCGGCCGCCGCTGCTCTGAATGATGCGTCCGCCACTGGTGAGGATCACGGCCTCGGAAATGCCGAAGCGCTCGCGCACGCGGTCCAGGCTCTCGGACTGATGGCGCAGCGACAGGCCGTTGAGATCGGAGGCGGCCAGCCGTCCCTTGGCCACCACGTCCAGCAGCATGGAATCCAGGGTGGCACGCCCCAGGCTCAGGCCCGATTCCAGCGCCCGCTCCATGGGCACGTCGAACCACGATTCGATGGAGCGCTCCAGGAACTGGACGGCAATGAGATAGATGAGCAGGACCGGAATGACGGTCATCAGCACGAAGGCCAGCGCCAGCCGGGCCATCAGCCGGGTTCCGAACAGCCGCTGCCGGAAGCGCTGCATCAGCCGCCGGGCCAGTTCGATGGCCAGCACGGCCAGTGCCACGGCCACGCCGATGTTGAGCCACAGCAGAAGGCCGTAGTGCTGCTGGAAAAGACTGTTGTTGATGCTGGCCAGGGCCAGCAGCGAGAGCAGGACGGCGGCAAAGGCCACCGACAGCACCAGCGCCAGTCGCAGGACCCGGCTTACGGAGCGGGTGTCGGTTGGGTCGGTACGACGAAGCTGAGGCCTTTCCATTCCGATTGGGGATTCCAGTCCGAGTCGGTCAGCGCGGTGATCTGGAACGGCTTGGGCAGCTGGGCGGTGTCCAGCCGCATCCGGACGCGCACGATGTATTCTTCACCGGCATCAAGCCGGTCGATGGTGGTGACCGGCCAGTCGCGCAGGGCGGTCATCTGGGTGATGGCTTCATCCAGCGTGGCGTAGGATTCGCTGCCGCTGGCGGAATTGAGCCGGTATTGCCGCGTGAGTGCGTAATAGGAAAGACGCCACTCCATGTGGCCGCTGGCCGCCTTCTTGTTGAACCAGAACAGGCGCGGCCTGTAGATCTCGAACTCGGTGATGAAATGCAGGGGCAGACCGCGCGAGACGGCGTCCTTCAGGGCTGCGCTGAGGTCGACGGCGAACTGTGCCGAGAGCAGCACAGCACCATCGTCAGGTGAAAGATCGAGTTGAAGGGTCTTCACCTGCATCGATTCGCCGGCCAGGGCGGGCATGCCTTGCAACAGCAACGCCGCACCTGCCAGCGTCACCAGAGCACGACGCCTATTCACTGATGCTTGCTCAACAGCGCGTAGAAAAAACCATCATGTTCATGCAGCTCATCGCTACGGGGCAGCAGCTGTCCGCCCTGGGGCCAATCCGTCCAGCCAGGCACACGGACTTCGCGCAGCCACCGGCAATCCGCCTGTCCTGATGCAAATGCCGAAACGACCTTCTCTCCCTCCTCGGGAAAGATGGAGCATGTTGCATAAAGCAATGTACCACCGGGACGCAGCAGCGGCCAAAGCTTCTCCAGGAGCCGCGCCTGCGTGGCAGAAAATGTCGCAATATCACGACGCTGGCGATGCCAGAGCACGTCGGGATGGCGCCGCACGATACCCGAGGCGCTGCAGGGGGCATCCAGCAGGATCCGGTCGAAGGGCCGGCCATCCCACCAACTTTCGGGGTCTCCGGCATCGGCAGCCAGTACATGGGCGCCCCAGACGCCCCCGGCAGCCTGTCCGGAAGCGGGTGTCGCAACATCAGGAGCTTCGGTGGCATCCTGCGACAGCAGCGGTACCCGGGCACGCTGAAGATTATTCGTAATTATGGATGCACGATCGGGGTCGATGTCGAGCGCCCAGACCTCGCAGTCGGCCATCTCGAGCAGATGCGCCGTCTTGCCGCCCGGGGCCGCGCAGGCATCCAGGATCCGCTCACCAGGCTGAGGGTCGAGCAGCTGGGCCGCACACTGGGCCCCGATGTCCTGCACGCTCATCAGGCCCTCGGCAAAGCCTGGAATGCGATCCACCGGCAGGGCCTGGTCCAGCACCAGTCCGTCCTGGCCCATCAGACGAAAGCCGATGCCGGCTTCCTGAAGCCGCGCAGCCGCGGCGAGCTGCCCGCCCTGACGACGGTTGGCCCGCAGGCTGAGCGGCGCACGCGACAGCGATGCCGTGAGGATCTCCTGCCAGCGATCGGGCCAGAGCTTGCGCACCTTGGCCACCCACCAACCGGGATGGTTGAAGCGGGCCTCGTCGGGCAAGGGCTCGGCCATCAGGCTGGCACGCTCACGCGCGAAGCGACGCAGCGTGGCGTTGATGAAACCGGCCGCGCCCGGATGCGCCGCCCCTTCGGGCAGCTTGCCGACGGCCCGGACGGTCTGATCGATGATGACCGGCACCGGTCGGCGGGCATCGATAAGCTGGGCCATGCCCAGCGCCTGCAGGGCAGCCAGCAGCGGGGTAGGCTGGCGACGGTTGAAGCGCTCGCCCAGCCAGGCCAGCAGACCCTGCTGACGGGTGGCGTCATAGGCCATGTTGCGCACGGCCTTGGCAGACGCGCTGGGCAGATCACGCGTGTGGCGGTCGATGCTCTCGTCCAGGTGAGCACCGGCCAGCATGTCACGCAGGGACACGGCGGCCGCCACCAGCTCATCGGCCAGGGCAGCGCGCAGTACCGAGCCGCAGGGCCGGCTTTCGGCCTCGTGCGGTTTCTCGTCGGAGCCGGGCTGCGGTCTGGGCGACCCGGCGTGTCTCCTCATCGATTCGGTGGCCACGGCCTCAGGCCGCCTGCCCGTTCGGGTTCATCGCCAGCAGGCGACGCACCCTTTCCTCGGTACTGGGGTGCGTGGAGAACAGGTTGGCCAGGCTGCCGCCGGTCAGCGGATTCATGATCATCATCTGTGCAGTCTCGGGATGTGCCTCCGTAGTATGCAACGGAATGCCCGACGCATAGTGCTGGATCTTCTCCAGCGCCGAGGCCAGCGAACGCGGATCGCCTGCAATCTCGGCACCCAGGCGGTCGGCCTCGAACTCGCGCGCCCGCGAGATGGCCATCTGGATCAGCGAGGCAGCCATCGGCGCCAGGATGGCCATGGCGATCGAGGCGATGGGGTTGGTGGGGCGCCCTTCCTCATCCCGGCCGCCGAAGAACATGGCGAAGTTGGCCAGTGCCGAGATGGCGCCCGCCATGGTGGCCGAGATGGTGGAAATGAGGATGTCGCGGTGCTTCACGTGGGCCAGCTCGTGCGCCATCACGCCACGCACCTCGCGGGCGTTGAGCAGGCGCAGCAGCCCCGTGGTGGCTGCCACGGCAGCGTTCTGCGGGTTGCGGCCGGTGGCGAAGGCGTTGGGCGCATCCTCGTCAATGAGGTAGACGCGCGGCATGGGCAGGTCGGCCCGCTGGGCCAGCTCCTGAAGCGTCTGGTAGAACTGCGGCGCGGACGACGCATCGACCTCACGGGCGCGATACATCTTCAGCACCATCTTGTCCGAGAACCAGTAGGCAAAGAAATTGGAGACCACCGCGAAGCCCAGCGCCATGATCATGCCGTTCTTGCCACCGATGGACGCGCCGATGACACCGAACAGGGCGGTGATGGCAGCCATCAGGGCAGCTGTCTTGATCCAGTTGAACATGGTGTTTCCAGTCGGAGTGTGTTGGAGGAAAAAGGGAAAGGGGAAGGTCAGGAACCGGTTGGGGCAGCCGATGTGGCCGCCGCAAGGCCCCGGCAGCGCGGACGGATCCGACCTGGACGCGCCCGCAGCCTGGAGGTGCCTGCATGATCGTTGCGCTTGCCAGGCAGATCCGGTCAGGTTGCAGGCAGCCCGAGACTCCAAGGGGCCTGATGCCACCTCAGATTGGGGGCAATGCGTTGTTTTTCAAGGGGAAATGAAATCGGCCATGCCTGCCTGTCCACCGTGCATGCCCCGAACCTGAAGACCGGAGCGTGCCGGCCTTGTTCGGCCGGTTGACCCAATGGGAGGCTCAGGCGCCGGCAGGGATGAAACGCACGCCGGGCGAAAGCGGATGACCGCGCAGGAAGGCATCCGCCGGTTGACGCCGGCCGCCGGCCCGCTGCAGGGCGGCAAGACGCACGATGCCGCCCTGGCCGCAGGCCACGTCCACGCCATCCGGACCAGCTGCAACGATGGTGCCGGGCGCATCGGTGGCATTCCCGTCGTGCCGCAGCACCTGCGGCTGAAAGACCCGCAGCGGCGGCTCATCCCGATGCCCTTCCAGCCAGGTGATGGCCCCGGGCGGATCGAAGGCACGTATGTGACGACTCACTTCCACGGCAGTGCGCGTCCAGTCGATGCCCAGTTCCTTCTTGTCGACCTTGGCGGCGTAGGTGACACCGGCCTGCGACTGCGGCTCGAAGACCAGGCGGCCCGCGGACAGCTCGTCCAGCGCCGCCACGATGGCCCTGGCGCCAACGTCGGCCAGACGGTCGTGCAGGGTGCTGGCGGTATCGGTCTCGAGGATGGGCACGACGTGACGTGCCCCCACCGGGCCCGTGTCCAGCCCCGCTTCCATCTGCATGATGCAGACGCCGGTCTCGGCGTCGCCAGCCTCGATGGCCCGCTGGATGGGAGCAGCGCCGCGCCAGCGCGGCAGCAGCGAGGCATGGATGTTCAGGCAGCCCAGCCGGGGCAGGTCCAGCACCGACTGCGGCAGCAACAGGCCATAGGCGGCCACCACCATCACGTCCGGCTGCAGGGCCCGCAAGGCTGCCAGTGCTTCTTCCGCCCCCTGATTGGCGGCCTCACGCCGGACCCGGCGCTCTTCGGTCTCATCGGCTGCCGCCGGGCGAATGCGCAGCGACTCGGGCTGAAGGACCGGAAGGTTGGCAGCCAATGCACGTTGCTTGACGGCAGAAGGCAGCAGTTTCTGACCACGGCCAGCCGGTCGGTCCGGCTGGCTGAGCACGGCCACCACCTCGTGGCGCGAGCCGATGAGGGCATCGAGCGCCTGGGCGGCAAAGACGGGCGTGCCCGCATAGACAACGCGCAGCGGACGGCCTGCCTTTGTGTCAGGCTGGCCGGAAACCGTGGGTGCAGGGGTGGACGCAGAAGCTGGCGTCGGGCTGCAGGACTGCGGCGCCGGCGATGAAGGGGTCAGGCCGTGGTCGGATGGAGCGCTCATCAGGCGGCGCTGCGTTCCCGCTCCATCTTCAGCACCTTCTGGCGGATGCGGTTCTGCTTGAGCCGCGACAGGTGCTGGATGAAGAGCTTGCCGTTCAGGTGGTCGATCTCGTGCTGGATGCACACGGCCAGCAGGCCATCGGTCTCCAGCGTGAAGGGCTTGCCATCCAGACCCAGCGCCGTGACGGTGACGGCGTCGGGGCGCTCGACCTTGTCGTAGATGCCGGGGATGGACAGGCATCCTTCCTCGTAGCTCTGCAGCGTGTCGCTGGACCAGGTGATCTCGGGGTTGATGAAGACCTGCAGCTGGTCATGGGTCTCGGTGATATCGATGACCACCACGCGCTCGTGCACGTTGACCTGCGTGGCCGCCAGCCCGATGCCGGGCGCCGCGTACATGGTCTCGGCCATGTCGGCCACCAGCTTGCGGATTCGATCGTCCACAACCGGGACCCGCTCGGCAACCGTATGCAACCGGGCGTCAGGATACTTGAGTATGTCTAGCACAGCCATCGGACACTATCCACCACTGAACCTGCCGCGTATTGCCGGGCAGGATGCTGTCAGAAAGAATTTCTCTTGCACGTCAAGTCGGCACGCAGTTGCCATCAGCCTGGTGGGGCGTGCGTAGACGACTCCAAGGACCGACCATGTCGATGAAAAAGTTTAGCACCCGGGCCCTGAGCACCCTGAGCCTGAGCATTGCCCTTGCCACGGGCGCCGTGATGCCGCTGCAGGGCATCGCCCAGACCCGCCAAGATGAGATCCAGCTGGCCGCCGACGCCCCGGACCGCCATGTGGTGGTCAAGGGTGACACGCTGTGGGGCATTGCCGGACTTTTTCTGAAGGAACCCTGGCGCTGGCCGGAGATCTGGCAACTTAACAAGGCCGAGATCAAGAACCCGCACCTGATCTATCCGGGCGACATTGTATATCTGGATCGTTCGGGCGACACACCGCGCCTGCGTCTGGGCCGCAATGTGTATGGCGGCTCCGACGGTGCCGGTTCCCAGGGTCGCAACGGCAACGGCATCAGCAAGCTGGAGCCCACCGTGCGCGCCACCATGACCGACAAGGCCGCCATCCCCAGCATCTCGCTCTCGAGCATCCAGGCCTTCATCAACCGTCCGCTGATCGTCGACGAGAAGGGCCTGAGTGATTCGCCCTACATCGTCGCCCCCGAGCAGGAAGGCCGGGTGAACGTCGGCAATGCCGATCGCATCTACGCCCGTGGCATCAAGGCCGACAGCGGTGTCCGCACCTGGCACATCTATCGCCCGGCCAAGCCGCTCGTTGACCCGGTGACCCGCAAGACGCTGGCCTATGAGGCCACCTTCCTGGGCACGGCCGAACTGCAGCGTCATGGCGATCCGGCCCGGCTGGCCATCACCAAGGTGGTGGAAGAGATCACCGACGGTGACCGTCTGGTGCCGGCCGGCGTCGACCAGGACGTGAACTTCGTGCCCCGCTCGCCCGAAGTCGAGAACCTGGACGGTCGCATCGTCTCGATCTACCGGGGCGTGACCATGGTAGGCCGCAACAGCGTGGTCGCCATCAACATGGGTAGCCGCAACGGCCTGGCCAACGGCCACGTGCTGAAGATCGAGCATGCCGGTCGCATGGTGAAGGACCGCGTGAGCAAGGAAATGGTTCGCCTGCCCAACGAGGATGTGGGCCAGCTGCTGGTGTTCCGCACCTTCGACAACATCGCCTATGGCCTGGTGGTCAATGCCAGCGCCCCGATCTCGGTCAACGACATCGTGACGAATCCGTAAGGCTCGACCCGCGGATCGGCGGCCAGCCTGCGCCATGACAGTCAACGGCTGCAAGCAGGCAGCCATCGTCAGCGATCGCTGATCCGTAAAAGTCGAACTTCATCGCAACGGCCGCCCCGGGCAACCCGGGCGGCCGTTTCCATTTCAGATACCCACCTTCGGAAAACGGTGCATCCGCATCATCCATCCGGCTGATGCGGATGCCCGGGGACTTTGGCAATATCGACGGCTCCGACCGCCCTTTGCCCGTACCCCGATGAGCCCCCTGCCGGACGTTCCCGAGACCTCCTCCCCCGACGACGAATCCCTGGCCGCCTGGCTGCGGCTGGTCCACACGCCGGGCATCGGCGCCGTCACCGGCCAGCTGCTGCTTCGCCGTCTGGGCCCGCCGGAAACCATCCTGCAGGCCTCCTACGCCACGGTGCGCGCCCTGGTGCGCAGTGACGAAACGGCCCGCGCCCTGCTGGCCGACGACCCGGTGCGCGAGCAGGACATCCAGGCGGCACTGGCCTGGCTGCACACGGGCGATGACCGCCATATCCTGGCCCTGGACGATCCCCGCTACCCGGCTGCGCTGCTGGATCTGCCGGATGCGCCCCTGCTGGTCTACGCTCGCGGCTCACTGGCCGCCCTGCAACCCGCTGCCGTGGCCATCGTGGGCAGCCGACGCGCCAGCCACGAAGGACTGCGCAACGCCCAGGCCCTGGCTGAAGCCCTGGCGCGGCGCGGCATCGTCGTCACCAGCGGCCTGGCCGAAGGCATCGACGCCGCGGCCCACCAGGGGGCCCTGGAAGGCGCCCCGGCAGGCCAGGCCAGCACCATCGCCGTGACCGGAGCCGGCATCGACCGCATCTACCCGGCCCATCACCTGCCTCTGGCCCGGCGCATGCTGGAACAGGGTGGACTCGTGCTGAGCGAACAGCCCCTGGGCAGTGCCCCGGTGCGCGCCAACTTCCCGCGCCGCAACCGGATGATCGCTGCGCTCTCACGCGGCACCCTGGTGGTGGAAGCCGCCCTGCGCAGCGGCTCGCTGATCACCGCTCGGCAGGCGGCCGAGCTGGGCCGCGAGGTAATGGCCGTGCCCGGTTCCATCCACAACCCGCTCTCCCACGGCTGCCATCACCTGATCCGGGACGGCGCCACCCTCATCGAAACCGTCGACGACATCCTGCAGGCCCTGGGCATGGTCAGCCCCGGGCAGGACGCCTCGGACCAGGAGACCATCCGGGGCGGTCGGGTCCGCGCCCGCCAGCACACCGCCCGGCGCGCCAGCGGACGACGTGAATGGCAGTCGATCATCGCCGACCAGGAAAGCGGGGCGATCGAACAGGCTCCCTCCCGGCCGGAACCGCCCGACGACGACAGCCGCGACCTGCTCACCGTCCTGGCTGCCAGCCCCATGTCAGCCGAGGCACTCGCCAGCCGGCTGGGCTGGCCGATCGACCGCATCCTGATTACCATCCAGCTGCTGGAGCTTGGCGGCTACATTGGACGCCACGTCGACGGCCGCTGGCAACGACTGGACTGAGACCGGGAACGCCCTTTCCGGAAATCCGCGACTTGCCTGATCCGCAATCGTCCTCTTACTATGGCGCCGCCATGAGTAAAGCTTTGATCATTGCCGAGAAACCTTCCGTCGCCGCCGACATCGCGCGGGCG
>ERZ773010.468-NODE-468-length-28349-cov-3.554853_pt1 | contig 28349 bp, 28 predicted proteins | sample MGYA00580842_ERZ773010 | MGnify/ENA primary metagenome ERZ773010 (study PRJEB29015, sample SAMEA2737982) | human oral metagenome | biome: human oral; feature: human-associated habitat; material: dental | place: China | collected 2107 ...
GCTGGATAATAAAATTGGAAGGATCTTCTTTCAAAGCCATCTTGGCAACAACGCGCCCCGACATAGGGAACGCGGAAATACCACAGGCGCCGATCATGGGATTCAGTTTTTGCTTGAGGAAGAGATTTGCCAGCTTTGCAAAAAGCACGCCGCCCACCGTATCGAAAATAAACGCCGCCGCACCGAGGATAAGGATCTTCAGGACATCAAGGGTAAGGATATTTTCCGCCGTCATCGTAGCGCCTACCGTAATACCGAGAAAGAGCGTCACCAGATTGGCGAGTTCATTCTGTGCCGTACTTGCCAGAGAATCCACAACGCCCGATACTTTCAGCATATTGCCGAACATGAGCGCGCCGATGAGCGGTACGGAAATAGGAGCCAGAATACCTGCAAAAAGCACCACCATAAAAGGGAAAAGGAAACATGCTGTCCATGACACGGGTTTCTCTTCTTTATATGCCATACGGATACGTCTTTCCTGCTTTGTCGTCAGCAGTCTGATAATAGGCGGCTGGATAATCGGGACAAGGGACATATAGCAGAATGCCGTCACCGTGAGGGGCGCCAGAAGTTCTGTAGCAAATTTCTGCGCCACAAAAATCGTCGTCGGACCGTCCGCCGCGCCGATGATGCCAATCGCCGCCGCCTGGTTGAAAGGAAATCCAAAAGCTGATGCCAGAAGCGCCGCTGCAAAAATACCTAAATGGGCCGCTGCCGCAAAAAGCATGACATAAGGCTGGCGGATAAGCGGCGTAAAATCACACATCGCGCCTACCGCCACAAAAATCATGACAGGAAACAGCTCATTGGCAATTCCCGCTTCATAAAGAACCTGCAAAAAGCCCGGCTCCCCGCCTCCTGCCGGGATAACGGCAAAATGCCCCGGTATATTTGCCAATATACAGCCCACTCCCATAGGAAAGAGAAGCACCGGCTCATAATCCTTTTTCACTCCGAGCCAGATCAGAATCCCGCCGATGGCGAACATGATCCAGACAGCGGGATCCGACATCTCCATAACCCCTGCAAAAAGTTCCTTAAAAATTGTTTCCGTGCTTGTCATAAATCTCTCCCCGCAAATAAACAGCCTTACAAAAAACGGACCCGGAAAATACCAGGTCCGATACTATTTCCTGCCCCTGTGCCATACGCAGAAAACATATTTACTTAATAAGGAAAAACAAGGCTTACACATGATAGCCGAGTACCGGAAGAATCATAAAGATAAGCAGCGCCCACACAATACCCGCCCCGATGAAAATACCTGCCGTAATGGCAAAGCCCATCTTGGAACGGGGGACGCCGAGCAGGCTGAAATTCCCAAACCAGCCGCGGCGGACCATGAACCCGTTGTCACTGCGCTGTCTGAACCAGACCAGCTTTTTCTGAGGGTCGATATTGTATGCCACGAGAATGGCAATGACTGTCGCTACCAGCCAATAAATGAGGAAACGAGCGGCATTGAAGTCCTTGACGCCGGACAAATCAATCATCTGCATATTTTTACCCTGCCTTTTAAGTATAACTGCTTTACCAATTTATATATTATACCGCAAGGCACGGTTTAGTCAAAAATATTTCTTAAAATTATAAAACGCCGGACAAATAACCGTAGCCTTCTTTTTCCATATCCGCTTCGGGAATGAACCGGATCGCCAAGCTGTTGATGCAGTACCGGAGACCGCCTCTGTCCCGGGGACCGTCATCAAACACATGCCCCAAATGGGATTCTCCCATACGGCTCCGCACTTCTGTACGCCGCATATTATAGCTCAGGTCTTCTTTGTAATTCACCACATCGGCAGAAATCGGTTTCGTGAAACTCGGCCAGCCGCAGCCCGACTCGAACTTGTCACGGGAGGAAAAGAGCGGCTCTCCCGTCGCCACATCTACATAAATGCCGCGGTCAAATTTATCGAAATATTCATTGGAAAAAGCTCTTTCCGTCATGCCTTCCTGCGTGACAGCATATTGATCTGCCGTTAAAAGGCTGCGGAGGGTTTCCTCGTCAGGCTTCGGATACAGGGAGCCGTCAATCACGGGATCCGCCGCCCTGCTTACATCGATATGGCAGTAACCGCCGGGGTTCTTCTTTAAATAATCCTGATGGTACTCTTCCGCCGGCACAAAATGACGGAGCGGTTCCACCTCGATAGCGATTTTACCGGAAAGGGATTTCTGCTTTTCATCAAGTACTTCCCGAGCCGCCGCCCCTTCTTCATCAGTGGTGTAATAAATGCCCGTCCGATACTGGCGCCCGCGGTCATTTCCCTGACGGTTCACACTTGTAGGATCCACCACCCGGAGGTAGTAAAGCAGCAGATCCCTGTAGGAAACTTTGGAAGCATCATAAGAAATATGAACCGTTTCCGCGTGATCTGTCTGCCCTATATGTTCGTAATCCGTCTTGTCCGTTTTCCCGTTGGCATAACCGGAAACCACGTCCACTACGCCGTCCACACGGGAAAAATATTCCTCCAGTCCCCAGAAACAGCCTCCCGCCAGGTACATATCCCGTAAATTTTCCTTATTCACTGTTTTCACCGCCATTTCTTTCTTCATACTTTCTTCAAGGCTTACCCCCACAGGCGCTTTTTCCCCGCTGCCTGAAGATGGAGTCATTGCCATCGAATACCAGCCGAAACCGGCTGCCGCAATGATCGCAAGACTTCCTAAAATTCCTGCCGTTCTCATCATAATCCTCCTTTACGAAATCCCCTTCATCTCCATAGCAAGCGATTCTTTGCTCATATGTCCCGGACGGAGCATCTTCACATTTCCTTCCGTATCGATCAGAGCCGCCGACGGATAGAAACGAATACCGTATTTCTTCGTCACCGCGCCGCCTTCGTCAAGAAGCACGGGGAGATTATTATAGCCGAGACCTTTATACCATTTTACGAAATCCTCTTTTTTCATTTCACCGCCAAATCCGGGCGCCACAACGGAAAGAACGACAAAATCCTTATCGTCACTTCCCGCCAGCATATCCGTATCAGCCAGCGTAGCCATACATACAGAACACCAGGAAGCCCAGAACTTGATATACACCTTTTTCCCCCTGTAATCGGAAAGTCTGTGTTCCTTTCCATTTACATCGGTCAGCATGAAATCCGCATCCTTTGCATCCATAAAATTCTGTGTGCGGCCGGCTGCCTTTTCCTGCTGCATCGCCGCGGGGCGGGCCATGTCATTTGCATCCGCATTCATACCGGAGCCGCAGCCTGCCAGAATACCCGCCAAAACAGCTGTTGCCGCAAACGCCCCAAACTTTTTATAAGAAATTTTCATCATGATAAACCTCCTGTTTACAAATCTGTGAAATATTTCACGAAATAACTGCTGCCAGCATATCCAGCTTGCCAAGCATAAGCAGGATCCCCATAAGAATGATCAGCACGCCGCCAATCTTTTTCAGCAGAACCATATGACGCTTCACATGACTGCTGTACTTCAAAAGCCAGGAAGATGCCACCGCCAGAATAAGAAAAGGAACAGCCATCCCCGCAGCGTATACCGCCATCAAAAGACCGCCATACAGAGCGCTTCCATTTTCAGAAGCCACCACAGCAAGCACCGCCCCCAGCACAGGTCCCACACAGGGCGTCCAGCCGAAGCTGAAAGTCAGCCCCAGAAGAAACGCGCCGAGAATACCGCCTTGACGCTTCCCGTCCAGCTCGATCTTCTTCTGCCGCTGGAGAAAATTAATATTAATCAGCTCCATCTGATGCAGCCCGAGAAGTATGACGATACCACCCATGACATACGGCGTATAGGGATGATAAAAAATGTGGCTGAAAAAACCGGTCCCAAACCCGAGACTGAAAAATACCGTCGATAGTCCCGTAATAAAGAAAACAGTTTTTACCAGCGGAGATACATATACCTTCAGTCCGAAAAAAGAAAACGACCTCGTCCCGGGATCCTCCGCCAGCTTTCCCAAGTAAACCGGCAGAAGCGGAAATACACAGGGCGAAAAGAAGGACAGCACACCGGCCAGAAAAACAGCACCTGCAAATAAATTATTGATTCCTTCCTGCATAAAGCACATCCTTTCATTAATAGATAAAAATAAATATGAGAATCTATATCATATTCACTTTTATCTATATGATATTTTATCTTTCTTCAAATTGCAATATTTTATCTATACGCCTTCATGACACTTATATGATATTTTTATATGAATAAAAATCGATTTAATAATCAAAAACGGAATCCCCGGCAAAATATCGGTTAATCACCGCCCGCCTTGAATATCGTTCCCGACGGGTATACCGCTTAGTGTCATCAGGGCTATGCAGAGAACAGTATCTGTATTTATGACCCTCTCCTTGCCTGTCATCCTTGCAAAAGCAAAGCAGGAATAACTGTTTTGTATAGGCAGTCGATTTATCGAATTCAGATAGTCAATCACTATTAGCAGCTAGAAATTAGCAGCTAGCAGCTAGAAGCTAAGAGTGGCAGCGAAGGATCTGTTACCGTGGTGAGGGAAGCCGTAAGCTTGTCACCAGAGGCATAGATTCTTCGCTCTGTTTCACTATTCCGTTTCCCGTTCTTCTCACAAAGCATTCTTACCTCCGTTCTGAATGACGATTTTGGGAAAGCACGTCACTAACGATGGGGAACGGAAAACGTCATGATGACGGAGAACGAAAGGCGTCATCCAAAGCGAATGCTAAGGATCAATACCTGTGGTGAGGAAAATTGGTAAGGCGTCATCCTGAACGAATGTGAAGGATCTGTTACCGTGGTGAGGAAAGCCGTAAGCTGTCACCGGCATAATAGATTCTTCGCTCCATTTCATATTTCCATTTACCTTTTTCTCATAAAGCATTTTTATAACTGCTCTGAATGACATTTTACGGAAAGGTGAATCTTTTCTGTTTTTTTATCAGTTGATTTCCGGCTTCCGCCAATCATCCAAAGCGTCAGCAAGGGAGCTATCACGCTAAAGCTTTGAGGACGAAAGATAGGCGCCCCGTCACTCCAACCGTCCCATTTCCCCAATTCCTTTTCCAAATTTACACAGCAAAAAACGCCCCCGTAAAGGAGCGTTTTCGTTTTAATTCAACCAGACTAATCAGTTATACTGATCAGCCTCCGAACTGTGCCAGCATGGTGCCTGCCGCTACGGCAGTGCCGATAACCCCTGCTACGTTCGGACCCATCGCCTGCATCAGCAGGTAGTTGGACGGGTTGTCTTTCAATCCTACCACCTGGGATACACGTGCTGCCATCGGTACGGCCGATACGCCTGCCGAACCGATGAGCGGGTTGATCTTGTTCCCTGATGCAATTCTCATGATCTGTCCGAAGAGGACGCCGCCTGCCGTGCCTGCCGCAAAGGCAATCAGTCCGAGGCAGATGATTTCAATCGTTTCCAGACGGAGGAATTTGTCGCCGGACATCGTCAAGCCTGTGCCTGTCGCCAGGAAGATGGTGACGATATTGATCAGCGCATTCTGCGCGGTGTCGGACAGTCTTGCCGTTACTCCGGATACTTCGAACAGGTTCCCCATGCACAGGCAGCCCATCAGTGCCGCTACCGGAGGCAGAAGCAGGGATACGACGATGGCTACGACGATCGGGAATAATACCTTTTCAAAGTGGCTTACCGGACGAAGGTTGACCATTTTGATCTTTCTCTGTTCCTTGGTCGTCATCAGCTTCATAATCGGGGGCTGGATGAGCGGAACCAGGGACATGTAGCTGTATGCCGCCACGGCAATAGCACCTAAGAGATCAGGTGCCAGCTTGGACGCCAGATAAATCGCTGTCGGGCCGTCAGCACCGCCGATGATGCCGATAGCAGAAGCCTGCTGCACATTGAAGCCGAGCATCATAGCGCCTGCCAGTGCAACGAATACGCCGATCTGGGCAGCTGCGCCGAGAAGCATGGTCTTCGGGTTTGCGATAAGGGGACCGAAGTCGGTCATCGCGCCTACCCCCATGAAAATAAGGGGCGGGAAAATTTCATACTTAATCCCGAATCCGATGGCCATCATGACGCCCATTTCATCATTGAATCCGGTATTCGGGAAGTTGGCCATGATGCAGCCGAACGCGATTGGGAGCAGCAGCAAAGGTTCATATTCCTTCGCAATTGATAAATAAAGTAAAACAAGTCCTACTAAAATCATGACACAGTTTTCCCAGGTCAGCGCGGCAAAGCCGGAATCTGTCCATACGGAAACAAGTGCTCTCATAAAACCATCCATTATTGTACCTCCTATACGGTATTTGTATTCACTAAGCTCTTACTTCTTATTTCTTTTTCTTGGTCGGATCCACCACGTGGATCAGTTCGATGACAAAAGCCAGAAAAATAAGAACACCAAATACGATAACCATGTTAGTGATACAAATGGAAAGTGGGCCTGGAGTATCCATGAATAAAATCCACCTTTCTAAATAGGAAGATGTGTCCTCCCCGGTTCACCCGAAGAGAACACTCCCCTGTAAAACCTATTGATTTGTGACCATAATTTTAGAACGGCCAGAAAATCGGAATGATGATAACGCAGGCTACCAAGGAAATCAGGCACATCGGAACGCCGACCTTGACATAGTCATTGAAGGAGAATCCGCCCGGTCCCAGTACGAGGGTGTTCGGAGGCGTTGCCATCGGTGTAGCAAATGCCATGGAAGCCGCGATACCAAGCGCCATCAGAACCGGTTTCGGGTCAGCGCCTATGGACTGGGCGATGGAAATACCGATCGGCGCCAGGAGCGCTGCCGATGCCGTGTTGGACATGAACTGGGTCAGTACGTTGGAAATGAGGAACAGCACCGCTGTCAGCACATAGGGATTCGGATTGTCACCCATCATATTTACAACAGTATCCGCGATCATCTTGCCTGCGCCTGTCTTTTCCATAGCGCTTGCTACGGAAAGCATGCCGGCGAAGAGGAAAATGGTTACCCAGTCAATCCCCGCATAGGCTTCTTTTTCTTTCAGGCAGCCTGTAATGACGCAGAGGATAGCGCCGGTTACCGCCGCGGTGTGCAGCGGCAGATTCTTCAGCCCCAGAGCCATGCAGGCTACTACGCCCAGAAGGATGATGCCGGAAATCCACATCTTTGTTTTGCTCTTCGGAGCCCCGTCTCCGGAAGCGCCTGCTTCTTCGGCTGCAGCCTTTACCGCTTCTTCATCCATTGCGCCGGCCTGCTTATCAGGCACAAAATGACGGCCGATGAACAGTGTGTAGAGCACAATGATGATAGACAGCGGAATGCCGATATAAGCAAATTCGAAGAATCCGAAAGTCGGCAGGCCTGCTGCGGTCAGAGCGCCTGTGACGATAACGTTTGGCGGGGTACCGATCATGGTGATGGTGCCGCCTACGTTGGCAGCGATTGCCAGAGGCATCAGCTCTTTCGACGGAGAAATATTCGCCGCCTGGCAGATACCAATAATAACCGGCATGAGGCAGGCTACCGTCCCCGTATTGGAAGATACGGCAGAAAGGGCAATGGTAACGAGCATGATTGCCGCCATGAGCGGAACCTGGTTGGTGCCCGCTTTCTTGACTACGGCGATGCCGATCGCTTCCGCAAGACCTGTTTTAAACATAGCGGCGCCGATAACGAACATACCGCCGAAGAGGACTACGGTAGAATTGGACAAACCGGCATAAACCTGCTTTGACGGCAGGACGCCCAAAATACCTAATGCAGTACAAGCTGCCATGGCTGTGACTGCCAGCGGGATCAATTCTGTAATGAACAGAAATGCCGCAACGGCAAGGACGCACAGCGTAATAATGGCTGGATCCATAAGTTTCACCTTCCTTATAAATCTTCCACGGTCTGATTTGAGTCAGGTGCCTATTCAAACCGGATCGCGGAACTTCCCCGGAAGACAATTTGCATTTAATAAAAAAAGAATATTGCAGTCTGCTTTATGAAATTATCTAAACGGGAACAAATAACAACTCCCTCTTACTTCCACGACCTCCTTCCAAAACAGCCCAGGGAGCGGACTTTCAAGAAATACATCGCATGCAATATATACGCAATTGCATACTATTTGCATTAACACCCTTACATATTGTACTTACCGTGCCGTAAATATACAAACAGAATACTATGTATTTTATCTTCCTTCTTAATATATATAAACTTCTTTGTTTATTATTTTTATCTTCAAGATATAATTTATGATTCTGAAATCATCGATATTATCCTCCTCATCATGAGAATCCGCAGGCATACATAAACTGCAATCAATGCATATCATTTAAATACATAGCATTTTATGTATTTATCTCTAAAACGCTTATATGTAGGCTTTACCTCCTCTGCCATTCTCCTTTTCCGACTTATAATTTTCTCCCTTTTCCTCAAGTAGAAACCCATTCATTGATTTCCGTTTTCAATAAACCATAAAAATCTGCAGCTTGCTTTTTATCAACCATTAAGTATTCCATGATGGAATTATTTAGTTGTTAAAAAGTTCATTAGAATTTTCTCTGCTTGTAAGTACGAGATCTTTTTCTATAAAAACTGAAAAATTCAAAAACAGACAATATAAAATCTCCGCCCATGAATATTCATCCATAAGCGGAGATCCTGTCTTTTACTATTTTTTCGTATTCGTTTCAGCTTCAGTCTTTTTCTCTGCCGCTTCCGTTTCCGCACGGTCATGCTTTGCCGCATTATACTCTTCTTCGTTGAAGCCTTCTTTTTCTTTGATGTCTTCCAATGTCACTTCGTAATCGCTGCCGCCCATATCGGTTCCTTCCTGACGGAGCTGTTCGATCCCTTCTTCAAAAGTCATGTCATCTTCTGCATCAGCCGCCTCCGCTTCTTTCAGCTTCTTCAACAGCTCCGGAGGCACTTTCCCCGAAGCGATCAGTTTTTCTCTCATCCCTTGGTATACATAAGCAATTACCTCTTCCTGCGGAATTGCCACCCGATCAGGAAGGCGGAGCGAAAATTCATGCCAGAAAGCGGCAGACCCGGTCATCATAATGCGGCCGATTTTCTCCACTTCACCGATATCATAAAGAAGCGACCATATTTCCCTGTTATCCAGCTGGCTGTACATATGGCGGGTATAACGGTAAGTCGCCGGTTTCATGAGCTGGTTCTTAAAATGGTGGACACCGAAGATATCTTTATATGCCACATAGATCGTTCTGTTTTGGAATAGGCTCTTTTTTTGGAGTGTAATGCCTTCCTCTCCCAAAGTATAGGTGCATTTCGCCGTGACTACATTTAAAAGGAAACAGGCCGGGATGATAAAAAGAATAATCCCCTGGAGAGGAAGTACATGGTACGTCATGTAGACCCATGCCAGGCGGACAGCATACCCTGCAAGTGCTAAACCGCCTATGTATGCCGCGATCAGATATTTCCTACTCGGCGCGGAAGATGCTGAAAAATCCTTTTCACCGGCCTTCGTTTTTTTTGTCTGTGCCATAAAAGAAAAAACTCCTTGCTAAATAAATATTTATCCGTTATAAGTCCATGCAGCCGGCGGTATATCCAGGAGATAAAGGCCTTTCCCCGCTGCATAAACACAGATGCCGATAAGGAAAAACTGGAATCCCACTTTCAGGCATCCCTTCGTAATGGAAAAAACATCATTCATACGGGGATCCATAAATGTATAAGGATATAAATGGGACGTCCCGTGTGTCACGATGGTCACCCATGCCCGCCAGTAAACGAATACCACATAAAGCGCGGGATATATCATCCAGGAAATCATAATATGCCAGTGAAGTTCCGTCTTATCCACAAAGAATAAGTAATCTGCCGTCATCAGCACGGGAATGAAATAATGGAATATATAGTTATAGAAAGAAAAATGTTCATAGCTTATGTCATTCAGCCTATGGGTACGTATCGCACCGGGGCGGACGATGATGTGATACATGACCGACAATGTCACCAGTCCGGCAGCCACGATATAGCGGCAGTCCGCCGTGTAAAGAAACGGGATGTCAGCTTTGAAAAGCGTAGCGCCCAGCCAAATAAAGAAAAGCGTGAACGTGGAAAACGTATAATACTGTATCCGCGACCAAAACACGAAAGGCGTAAGCACCCCGTGCTTCATGAGCAATATAAGTCCTAACACCAGCAGGATAAAAACGGCCCACCGGTAAATCAGCGCTATTTCCATCAAAATCTCCCAAAGCGGCAGGGACTTTCAAAAGGAAATCATCCTGTCCGCCTTACCCGTTATTTTTTATGTTTTTTTCCCTGCTTCCGCCGGGCTTCCGCACGGATACGGCGAATCTCTTCTTTTTCCCTGATTTTCGCCATGGCTTCTTCCTGCTGCGCCTTTTTCTGATTATTATTGTAAATATTGATGACCAGGCAGATTATGATCAGCAGTGCAATCGCTCCCGACCGCACGCTGAGTCCATTGTTCAAAATATTCCAGCCGGCAAAAACGACGGCAACACCAAATAAAAGGCTTTGTGCACGGGACATTGCTGTGCCTCCTTTATCCTGTGAAATAAAAGTACATCACTGCTATTTTATACTGAAACCTATCCAATAGCAATCAATAAATTGCCCCTGCCCCTTCTTTCCGGCTATGTATTTCATTTCTTTTATTATGGAAACAGAAAACTTATAAAAATTTTTTCTGTCTCCATGAAATATATTTTCCATTGCCGTTTAAATAATCTCCCCTATAAAAAAAAATTATGCCATGGTATATAAATTAAATTCCTTAAAGTTATTGAACGTTTCATTTTCATCGTATATACTTGTAGATAATAATTGTTTTATTCATAAATTGTAATCTATGGATTTGAAAATAAATACATCGTTCTTTGGTTGTCTATAATGGGGAGATGGGATGATGGAGTTTAACAGCAGTTTTTATTTTTCCATTTTTATTTTTCTATTGACCTATGCGGGGATCATGTCCGAAAGGATTCCCCGTTCTCTCTGCGCTCTTCTCGGTGCGGGGCTGGTCGTATACAGCGGATTGGTCACACAGGAGATGGCGCTCCGGCATTTCATCGATTTCAACACCATCGGTCTCCTGGCAGGCATGATGATCTTAATCGGCGTCGTAAAGAAATCAGGCTTCTTTGAGGCGATGGCGCTTTGGTCCGTAAAGATTTCGAAAGGCCGCCCGAAAGAACTCCTGATTATCCTCGGCTTGATTACCGGCTTCTGCGCCTCTTTCATGGATGCCGTCACTGCTGTACTCCTCATCACTCCCATGACGATTTCCCTCTGCCGCCGTATCCATGTCACCCCGATCCCCACTTTGATCGCAGAAATCCTTCTTTCCAATATTGGCGGTTCCGGCACGATGGTCGGCGATCCGCCAAATGTCATGATCGGTTCCGCGACACATCTCGTATTTAATGATTTTGCCATGAATACCGGTCCCATCGCCCTGCTTAACGTAGCAGCATGCATTATTTATCTGGAAATCATTTACGGCAAGGAGCTCCCGAAAACAGAAATGACCGCGGAAGAACTGGGGAAGATCAGTATTTCTTCCGTCATTACGGACTATTCCATTCTCAAGAAATCCGTCACCATTCTGGCTTTGACCATTTTCGGCTTCATCGTCCACAATCTTATCGGTATCGAATCGGCAACGATCGCCCTCACAGGCGGTGTGCTTGCCATCCTTGCCTGCAGTGTGGATCCTCATGAAATATTCCGTGATGTGGACTGGGATTCTCTCTTCTTCTTTATCGGTCTCTTCATTGTCGTAGGCGGCCTTGAAACGACAGGCGTTATCAACGCCCTCGCCCAGGCAGGCATCAGTGCGGTCGGCGGTGACCCGGAAGCCCTTACGTTTACCATTCTCTGGCTTTCCGGCATCGCTTCCGCATTCATCGATAATATCCCTTTCACGGCTACCATGATCCCCCTAATCCACAATATGCAGGATCTTTTAGGTTTGGCCCACGCGGACTATATGTGGTGGGCGCTTTCTATCGGCGCGTGCTACGGCGGCAACGGCACCATCATTGGCGCTTCCCCGAACGTCATCGTCGCCGCTCTTGCGGCAAAAGAAGGGTACAATATTACTTTCGGCCACTTCATGTTGAAATGTTTCCCCATGATGCTCGTAACTCTTCTCACATCCACCATTTATCTTTATGTCAGGTACTTCCTATTCGGCACTCCGTAACCGGCAAAGGCTCCGCTTCACGGCGGGGTCTTTTTTATTTCCCGTACCGCCCGCCGTCTATGCTATAATGAATACAAATAATAACAGGCGGAAAAGAAATGATCCGCACCGCGTCAGGGGATATTCCCCTCTTTTGACGCACCCGTTTATATAAGGAGGAGTGAACATGGATGAAATTTTCAAAAGAGGCACCTGCCGCCACTTCAAGGAACTGACACCCGTTGCTAAAGAAGACCTGCTAACCCTTGTAAAAGCAGGCATGCAGGCTCGTGCCTGCGGCAACCAGGAAGCCCGCGAATTCATCATCGTCACAAGAGATGACCTGGTAAAAGCGATTTCCCACAACAGCCTTGTAGCGGGCCCCGCCCGTAAAGCAGGCGCTGCCATCGTCATCGTCGGCAAAAAGGAAAATATCTCTTTTCCCGAAGAATGGTCCTTTGACTGCGCCGCCGCCGCGGAAAACATTCTCATCGAAGCGGAACATCTGGGTCTCGGATCAATCTGGCTCCAGGTATATCCCTATGCTGACCGCAAAGCACATCTTTTAAATATTCTTGATATCCCCGCGGAAATGGAACCGTTCTGTATCATCGCCATCGGTTACGCGGAGCGGAAACCTGTCCGCATGAACCGTTATAATGAACGGATCATTTATAATGACCTCTACGGATCACGCAAGAAATAAAACGACAGCAAAAGACCTCCTGCTCCATTCCGGTTCAGAAGGTTTTGTTATAAAAATCCCGGCAGGAAATCCTGCCTTTTATTTTGCTCATACCTGTTTATTTCCCCAAGTTTCAGGAAGCAGGAATCCGCCGATCACCGACGCCGCCAGAACAGCGTACTTCACTTCGCGGGGCATAAAGAAATCCGATACCCCATACATGAGGATAAGTACCGCCGCCAGAGCTGATCCGCGGGGATAGACGCGGTACCGCTGGAAAAAGGAAGACCCGAGAATGACGCTGTTGCATACTGTCATAAAGAATTGAACTGCACCAACAGCAGCGAAACGGACCTCCGGTTCAAGCCGGATAAAATATATTCCCGTCATAAGCGCGATGCCCAGAACGGACACAAACAGCACCAGCAGCAGACGGCGGAAGAAAACCTTTCGTCCTATCTGTCGCCGGATATCAAGCGTCCCCCGCTGCCACGTGCAGAGAAGCAAAAGGAGCGCCACCAATGCATATTCCGCGGCATAAAACAGATCAGCCTGATTGATGGTAAGCATGCTGACCTCCTTTTCTGTATTCCGCAATTTCCACCAGATTTCCATCCGGATCACGCAGATACAGGCTCCTCATTTTCCCCAGGGCGCCATGCCTTTCCACGATATCCGTCACCAGCGGCGCCTTTTCTTCTTTCAGCTCATCCAGAAGCCTCTCCAATGGTTCCTCCGTCACGAAACAGATATCCAGACTCCCCGGCACAGGCCTTTCCGCCGCCGGCTGGAATTCTCCGGGACAGGTATGGATATTGATTTTTGATGTGCCGAACCGAAGAGCAAACCGGCCGTCTTTTTCTTCCACTTCCATATGAAGCAGATCCCGATAAAAGGAAACACACCGGGATAAATCGCTTGTCACCAGCACCAGATGGTCCAGCTTTGAAATACGCATGATCCATCACCTTTACAAATTCCTTTTTCAAAAAGCAGAAGATATGCCCATCCTTTTCTCCCGGACCTCTTTTAATTCTTCCAGCAGATCAGGAGGCGTATCGCTTTTCCACACCCAGCCGGGCACGGCTTCCGCAGCCCTGTCTTTTGCCGCTTTCAGGTCATAGTAGACCTGCCATTTCGCTTCTTTCAATCCCTCTCCCGTCTGGCGGAGCAGGTATGCCGGATGGAAAGTCGGCATGACGGGGATGCCCTTGTAATCAATCCAATGCCCGCGGGAACGGATAATACCCGCATCATGCCCCAGAAAGAAACGGAGCGCCACTTTTCCGAGAGCGATGATAACTTTCGGCTGCAGGAGGCGTATTTCTTCCGCCAGCCACCGTCTGCCGCATTCATTCCCCTCTGCAATAGTAGGTGTGCGGTTTCCCCTGGGGCGGCATTTTACGATATTTGTGACATATACATGGTCACGCGTAATCCCTACCGACAAAAGAGCTTTATCCAGCAGCTGTCCTGACGGCCCGACCAACGGCCCGCCGTACTCATCTTCCACACCGCCGGGGCCTTCGCCAACGATCATCAAAGGCGCGTCAACCGGACCGGTAGACAGCACGGGACCGCGGCCGCCCTCATTGCAAAGAGGGCAGAGCCGGCACCGGTGGATGGCGTTTTCCAACATTCCGTAATTCTCGAAATGATAAGACGAACTGAATATTTCCGCCCGTTTCCGCGCTCTGTATTCGTCTTCGTCTTCATTCCCCCAAAGATCCATTGCCCCCTCCTTTCCCGGCTATGCCGGCGCTTTATTCCACATCCGGCGGCGCTTCCTGATTCGTCGCCTCATAGAAAAGTGTATACTGCCCGGCAAAAAACATTTTGATAATTCCCACAGGACCGTTTCTGTTTTTAGCCAAAATGAGTTCCGTTTCATTCTGCCGGGGATCTCCTTCTTCAATTTCCTTGTTATAGTAAGCCTCGCGATAGAGAAAGCAGACCAGATCCGCATCCTGTTCGATAGAGCCGGATTCGCGCAGATCGGAGAGCAAGGGACGGTGGTTCGGTCTTGCGTCAGGTCCGCGGGAAAGCTGGGACAAGGCGATAACAGGCACTTCCAGTTCTCTTGCCAGGCTCTTTAAGGAGCGGGAGATCTCTGAAATTTCCTGCTGGCGGCTGTCATTATTCCTTACATTCCGGCTTGTCATGAGCTGGAGATAGTCAATCATGACCGCATCCAAGCCATGTTCCGCTTTCAGGCGCCGGCATCTGGCGCGGATCTGCGCTACCGTCACGGCAGGAGTATCATCTATGTACAGCGGCGCTTCCATAAATACGCTCACCGCGGAAGAAAGGTTCTTCCATTCCTGTTCCGTATTGATGCGGCCCGTCTTGAGCCGCTGGCCCTCAATCAGCGCGGTGGAACTCAAAAGACGCTGGACCAGTTCATCACGCCCCATTTCAAGAGAGAAAAATGCCACTGTTTTTCGGGCGGAAGAAAGGCTCATATTCTTCGCCATATTGAGAACAATCGCCGTTTTCCCCATAGACGGGCGTGCCGCGACAATAATCAGATTTCCTTTTTGGAAACCGTTTGTAAACGCGTCCAATTTGGCAAATCCCGTCGCCAGTCCTGTGATCAGCTCATGGTTCTGGTACTTTCTTGTAATATCTTCCAATGTATGCTGGACCGCTTCTCCCACAGGAGTAAAGCCCTTCACATTTTGCTCCCTGGCAACCTGGAGAATAGCGCGTTCCGCATCATCTACAATTTCTTCCACCGTATTTTCTTCGGTATACGCAGCTTCCGCAATATCCCCTGCCGTATCGATCAGACGGCGGAGTTTCGCTTTCCCCGACACGATATCCACATGGCGTTCAATCCCCTTCGTGGTGATTACGTGCTCCGGCAGCTCATTGACATACATAATGCCGCCCACATCATCAAGGCGTCCCATGCGGCGCAGCTCTTCCGTGACCGTCAGGATATCTGCGCTTTTCCCTGCACGGGACAAATTCAGAACCGCCTGATAAATGATCGCATCCTGCTCACGGTAGAAATCCTCGGGATGCAGCATGTTTTCCGCCACTTCAATAGCATCTTTGTCCAGAAGCATCGCGCCGAGAACTGCCATTTCCGCTTCTATATTCTGTGGAGGCATCCGTCCCAATATGAGCGTTTCGGTATCATTTTTCTGTTTGCCCCGGTTTTTGCCTCCGCGTTCTGTTGCAGCCATAATCTTCTCCTGTTATTTCACAAGTATTTTATCCAATACATCTTCAATCGTCCGTACTGCCGCCACTTCCATGCCGAAATGGGTTTCCCCGATATCTTCCTTATTTTCCGCCGGAATAATAAGTCCTTTCATCCCCGCCTGATGAGCGCCAAACGCCTTTTCATAAACGCCGCCTACCGGTTTGATTTCTCCGGACAAAGAAATTTCCCCCGTTACAGCCCAATCCTGGCGAAGCGGTTTTTGTTCCACCGCGGAAATAATGGCTGCCGTGACAGCGCACCCTGCCGAAGGACCGTCAACATTCCCTCCGCCGATCACATTCACATGGAGATCGTAATCGCCCAGATTTTTATCGGTAAGCCTGCGTACCACCGATGCCGCCGTTGCCACGGAATCTTTTGCCATAGATCCTGCTGTATTATTAAAATGGAGCGTCCCCTTCCCCGCTTCTTTGGCAGGATATGCCGCCGCTTCGATCTCAATAGTGCTTCCTGAAAATCCCGAAACGCCCAGTCCGAAAACATGCCCCACTTCCGGCACGTCCGATGCCATTTTATGATGCGATACGGTAAGGCGGCTTCCCCTTGCCGTGCGGCGCATGATTTCTCGGGAAATAAAATTTTTCCCCGCCCCGCCCGCTTCATATACTGCCAGACTGTACGCATCGGCAAGAAGATTTACCGCTTTTCTGCCTTCCATGGTGTATTCACTGATCATTTCCGCCACACCGTCTTCCAAAGACACTTTCAATTTCTCCGCCGCATTTTTTACGATGGTTTCTACATCTTCCGGCCGAAGCGGTTCAAAGAATACTTCTGCGCACCGCGAACGGATAGCGGGATTGATTTCCTGCGGCTCCCGTGTAGTCGCACCAATGAGAATGAAATCAGCAGGTGCGCCGTCGCGGAATAATTTTTTGATATACGCCGGCACATAGGGATTTTCTTCATCATAATACGCCGATTCGAAAGGCACCCTTTTATCTTCCAGCACCTTAAGAAGCTTATTCAGAAGGATAGGATCCAATTCCCCTATTTCATCAATAAACAGAATGCCCCCGTGGGCATCCGTCACAAGCCCCGGCTTCGGTTCGGGAATACCGTCATCTGCCAATTCCCTCTGCGCGCCTTGGTAAATAGGATCATGGACGGAACCGATAAGAGGATTCGTAATATCACGGCTGTCCCAGCGGAGCGTCGTACCGTCGCATTCCACAAAAGGCGCATTCTCTCCGAATGCTGACCAGGCCGTTTTCTTTGCTTCCTCAAGGACAAGACGGGCGGCCGTCGTCTTCCCCACACCGGGCGGTCCGTAAAGAATTAAATGCTGGGGATAGGGAGAAGCGATTTTGGATGCCAATGCTTTCACTGCGTCATTTTGCCCGACAATTTCCGACAGGGTGCCCGGCTTTACCACATTCATGACCGTTTTCGTCAGACTGATTTTATCCAAAGCTTCCAGCTTTTCCATTTTATGCCGGCTCTGTGCTGTTTCCACATCGTCTTCGTCTTCTTCCAAAAGTTCGCGCTTCACTTCATCCACATATTCTTTATGCTTTTCTTCCAGACGCTCAGCAATCTTCCTCTCCAGATGCTCCTCCACCGCCCGGCGCGCCAGAATTTCCGCCAAACGATCTTCCAGCCGGTCAAGAATAGCAGGAATTTCTCCCTCCTGCGGTTCTTCGGTATACTCCCTGCTCTCAAAAACCAGCCGCTCAATCCCCAAAAGGCGTTTCTTCAGATTTTCATGATGAATATATTTCAATGCGCCATAGCGGCTTGCGCGGACAATCAGTTCTTCCGGACCGACAGCGCCGGCATAGATTTCATAAATCACATCCAGACGCCTTTTCAGTTCCGGTTTATCCGCTGCGCCGCCGCTGATAATGCGTTTCTTCAAACGATCCATTAAATCCTTTATATCTTCCATCTAAGATCCTTCTTCACAACCATTCCATTGAAAAGATAATGACATATTTATATTTTACAACATAGAACGGCAAATGATAAGGACACCGGAAAATGCCTTGCTGTCTCCCACCATTCAGAATAAGTGCAAAAATACTTTGCAGAAATAACAGCAAACGGCCATATGACAAAGAACAGGCAATTCTGCTTTTATCAGCAAACAAAAAACTGCCAGCTTACAGACGACAGAATCCTGCTGACAGAAAAAACTTTTATTCTAATCTTTCGCGTCATCACTATAGCAGATTCTTTACTCACGTCCCGGATGACACCTTGTCGTCTGCTGTCATCTGAACGGAGTCGAGAATGCTTTGAAGGAAAGGAGGGAAGCGGGTACTGCTACGGCCCGATTGAATTTTACATGCCGAAATATATTTCCCCATGCCGCGCTGTCCGCATTCATCTCTTTCCTGTACGCAGTGGCGGAAATCCACAATTTCCATTATACTTTTCATAAGAAGTATTTTGTTTTTGTTTTTGCTCAAGACGAAGGAGAGTACAACATGCAATCATTAAAGAAAAAACTTTTGTCGGGATTTGCCGCTTTTTTAGTCGGCCTTGCCCTGACGGGCGGCACCGCCTTGGCACATACGATGCCTTTTTCTGAGACTACGCTTATCCTGGAGAAAGGACACGGATTGCACGCGGAAATCCGCCCCGGCGATCCTTTGTCCAAAGTGCGGGATATCCTGGGAGATGTTTATCAGGAAAACGTTATGGATTTCGGACCGTTTCGCCGCGTCATATGGAACTACTACGGCTCAGAATTTTCTGCCGTTACACTCACATCAAATACATCCCCTACTAAACAATTGACTCTCCACGGATATACACTGGAAGAGGTATCCTTTCATACACCCTCCGGCTTTTCAATAAGCACAAATTACGACAAAATCAAAGATAAGTATGGAGAAGCGACATCACAGATGATAACCGAAGACGGACTCACATCCTATATCTATTCCTTCAGCGATAGACCCGCGGCACTGGTTTTCGAGGTAGATCAGGAGAACCGCGTACGGAAAATCCACTGCCGGCAGGAAGTATAAAAACAGATTGACACTGGTGCCGAAAAAAATTCAGCACGACTGTTTCCGTATATATTGCAAAATAAAAGGATTTGGCTCAATCATGTACCGGGTCAAATCCTTTTAAGTATACAAATAATTTCTCCCTTTTTATGTTGCGTTCCGGTCATTCCGGAAACCCGGTTTCCGACGCAGAAGTAAGTGAACCATTTTTCTATTCTTACCATTAGTGTTCTTCTAAATACCGGTTCATATTAAATGCTTTATGACGCGAAAAGAGGACTCGGCTGACAGCTTATATTTTCCTCATCACGGCAGCAGACCTTTCGCTGGCATTCAGACTGACGTCTTCTGCCTTTTATCTATCTTTTCCTTATCGACCGGACACGCTTCAACACCCCCGCAACGAACCAGGCCGTAGCCGCCGTGAACGCCATGCCCGGCAGAGCCGCCGCCACCATGGCATAAAATCCTTTTCCCAGAAGAAGTGTCATTGCTCCCCTTGCCGCGGTTGTCCCTATCGGTCCGGAAATGATATAAAACAATCGGGACGAACCGAGCAGGAGCCATACCGCGCCTACAGCCAGCCGGAATGACATGGAGATCGTCACATTCAAAATCGTGTGCGTTCCCAGCGCCAGACTCAATAGAGACGCCAACACCCCTGCAATGATGTATTTCTTAAAACCAAAGACGCCGCAAATGGCAACGGCGATAGGCGCCGATAATTGAAACTCCGTCCCCGGTACTAATCCGGGGATCTTAAAAGAACCGCTCACTCCGATAAGCGCCGCCAAAAGCGCTGTTTCGCAAACATCGACAATGACTTCCCTGCTGCCTGCCGCTTCCGGCTTGTACGCTCCTGTTTCCAATTCGACCTTCATTTTGACCTCCAATGTCTGATTAAAATAGCTGCTGCTTTTTTCATTTCTTCTTTTGTATGCATCGCCGTTACCGTCAATCGGATGCGGCTTGTTCCCACGGGTACGGATGGCGGACGGATGGCGGACAGCAGGATTCCTTCTTTCCTGCACGCTTCCGCCGTTGCGAGCGCCTCTTTTTCATCTCCCACCACCACCGGAATGATGGGCGTATCCCCTGCAGCAATGCCCACTCCCGTTTCTGTCAGGAGATTTCGCATATAAGCCGTGTTCTCACGAAGACGGCCCAGATATTTCTCCGGATCCGCTTTTAACAAGCGAAGAGCCGCTAAGGCCGCCGCTCCCGTGACCGCGGAAATGGCTGTGGAGAAAATAAAAGGCCGCGATGTATTCCGCAGATAGTCGCAAATTTCCCGGCTTGCCGCGATGTATCCCCCTTCCGCACCGAAAGCTTTCGACAAGGTCCCCACCTGCACGTCGATCCCTGCCATACGGAAATACTCCGCCGTTCCCCGTCCGGTTCTGCCAATGACACCCGATGCATGGGCGTCATCCACGATGAGACAGGCCCCGTAGTCCTTCTTCAGTACCGCCAGAGCGGGCAGCGGACAAATATCCCCATCCATGCTGAATACGCCGTCCGTCACAATGAATCGCTGCCCTTCGCAGGGAACGGTCTGCAGCAGTCTTTCCAGATCCGCCATATCGCTGTGCCTGTAGACTGCCGTTTCGGCTTTTGATATACGGCATCCGTCGACAATACTCGCATGATTCAGTTCATCACTGAAAATGACATCTCCCTTTCCGGCAAGCGCATACAGCACTCCCAGATTCGCCATGTATCCTGTATTGAAGATGACTGCGTCTTCGGTATGTTTGAAATCGGCTATTTCCTTTTCCAAATCGGATAACTCAAAAGCTGCCCCCGAGGTAAGACGCGCCCCGCCGCTTCCCGTACCGAAACGAACCGCTTTCGCTGCCGCTTCCTGTACTTCCTTCGCATGGGTCATGCCCAGGTAATCATTGGAATTGAAAACGATATACCGCTTTCCTTCACGATCTGTACCGAGAGACGCCGTTTCCATGCGCAGATCCTGCACCTGCCTGAGCCGCCCTTCCTGCCGCAGCGCGGAAAGAGCGGAGAAAATATTTTCCGGCTTCATTTGACCCTCACCAGCACTGTCTGATGCTGCATATACTCCACATACCTGTCCATATCCGTACCGTGCTTTACAAAAAATACGCGGCCGCCGATAGGATCCCCTTTCTCTTTCATCACCGTAATCCGTCCGTAGCCAAACTTCGGCGAACCCACATAGCCTGTCACATAAAAGGGATCATCCGACCAGCAAAGCTCCGCCACCGTCCCCGGCGCCGCCGCCACTTTCGATGCCAGAATGAGCGCTTCCCTCGGATGTTCTCCGCCCAGGCCCTTCGCCCCCATCTGTGCTTCGTATGCGCACGTATCTTCGCAATCCATACAGCTGCACCGCACGCCGCGCATACCAAGTCCGTCCAGGCGCTCTCCTGTTTCCGCATCAACGACTGCCGCGCCGCGCATACTGTCTGTCAGCGATTCCAAAAGGGCAAATCCTTTCCCCATAGCGGTTTCACTGACTCCGGAACGGAGCAGTTCTTTTTTCGCTGCCGCCCGTCCTTCCTCCTTTGTTGTCGTATCAATCTGGTACAAAGGCAAAAGCGGGCAGCGGGTGATTCCCTCATGCCTGACCGCTTCCACCTTGAACTGGATAAAATCCGCCGCGCCGCGGTCATGTTCCCAGGCACGGTGCAGCATGGAAATCATCTCCTGTTCCACGCTGTTCTTTGTTACAATCCTCTCCGCTCCGGAAATATGCTGTCCGCCCACGCCGTGGGCACCGCCAAGACTGGAACGCATTTTCACGCTGTACAATACCTTTTCTTCTCCCATAATACTCCCCCTTTATTTTCCGCCCGTTTCCGGACAGCCAACATCTTTTCTAAGTGTAGTAGCCGTCTTTACTTTTGTCAATTATAATTTTTAATAAAGTTTACAATAAAAGCAAGGTTTTTTTCCAAAATAAAAACCTCCTCCCCGGTTAAGGGAAGAAGATTATTTTTTAACTGCCGCTTTTATTTTCTGCTGCTAAAGAATCCCCTGCAGGAACAGGAAATTTTTATTCCGCAACTACGGAAATATGTACTTCGCTGGTGACCTGCTGGTGTACCCAGACTTCCACATCATATTCTCCTGTGGTCCTGATCGGATTTTTCAGCCTGATATTTTTCTTATCCAGTTCAAACCCATACTGCTCTTTAACGGCATCACAAATATCTTTTGCCGTGACACTGCCGAAAACCCGTCCGTCCTCACCGGACTGCACTTTGATGACCGCTTTTACTTTCTTCAGCTGGGATGCCATGATGACCGCTTCGTCCGCAGCCACTTTGGATTTAAATTCTTTAGATTCACGGCGCTGTTCCGCCGTATTCAGATTGGCTTTCGTTCCTTCCGCGCCAAGTCCGCGGCGAATGAGGACATTACGGCCATAGCTGTCCGCTACTTCGACAACATCGCCTCTTTTCCCCAATTTCTTTACATCCTGAAGCAATACTACTTTCATTCTTTTTTCTCCTCCGTTTGTTTACGAACATTGGCAACAACCGCCTTTGTTATATCTTCTATATTGCCGTCAGTGCCGAACTGTGCTCCCGCCACTGTCTGATGGCCGCCGCCGCCAAGCTGTTCCATGACAATCTGCACATTAACAGACCCGTCGGAGCGCGCGGAAAGGCAGAGTCCGTTCTCCGTATAGTAGAAAAGGAAGCTGCACCGTATCTTCTGCACGGTGACAAGGAAATCCGCCACCTGGCCCGCGATAATCTGGGAATCCGCCGTTCCTTCCGGACATACGGCAAAGGCCATGTATTCATCCACCTGTTTCATATCGGCCAAAATCATGGATTTAATCTTGATGGACGCCAGGTCCATCGAAAAGAGCTTTTTAACCAAAGCGGTGTCTGCGCCGCACCGCCTGAGATAACTTGCCGCGTCGAACGTACGGACACTTGTCTGGACGGTAAAGCTCTTCGTGTCCACCACCATCCCCGCATAAAGGCAGGATGCTTCCAGTGCATTCATTTCTTCTTCGCTGCCATAGTACTGGATCAGTTCCGTCACCAGTTCCGAAGCGGAAGATGCCGACGGTTCCATGTACGTAAGAAGCGGACTGTCGATAATGCTTGCCGCACGGCGGTGATGATCGATAACGACTTTCTTCTGCACTTTCCTCAGCAGTTCCGGCGCTGCCACCAGTTCGGGGATATGCGTGTCCACAACAATGACCACTGTCTTATCCGTCACGAGGCTTTTTGCCTTGCCCTCATCAATAAGAAGCCCTTCCGCCAAGCCGCTGGATTGTATAGCCTGGATCATTTTCCTGGACGTATCATCCTGTTTGGAAATGACGATGTGCGCTTCCACCTTGGACACTCTCGCCAGGTGGGAAACACCTACCGCGGCCCCAAGCGCGTCAAAATCTTCATGGGCGTGCCCCATAATGAGAACCATATCCGCTTCGTTAATGATCTCACGGAGCGCCTGCGCCACCACACGGACGCGGACACGGGTACTGCTCACCGAAGCAGGCGCTTTGCCGCCAAAGGCTTTTACATCTTTCCCGAGACGGACGATGGCCTGATCCCCGCCGCGGCCAAGAGCCAGATCAAGCGCCACCTGGGCTTCTTCATACTGGCGGTTAAAAGATTCGTCACTTTTTACGATGCCGATGGACAAGGTCACGGGAATACGGTTCACCGTATGGATTTCCCGCACCCGGTCAAGTATTTCAAAATTAGAATCCATCATATCCTGCAGGGCCTTTGACGAAATACAGGCCACAAAATCAGACGCATTGTACTGCTTGATAAATCCGTCATGGCTGTTGAACGTAGCAAGCACTTTCTCCGTCACATCAGAGAGCAGGGCGGACCGCTCCACATCACTCATCTCCGCCGTCACTTCCTGTATATTATCTATGCGGATCAGACAAAAGACAGGGCGTGTCTCTTCCGACTCTTTCAAAGATTTCTCCACATCGCTCCTGTCCATGAAGTAAAGCACCATGAAAGATGCTCCGTCCGGCTCATCAGAAGGAACCCATTTATGGAATACACGGAAAAACGTTCCTCCCGCATGGCAGTCAAACCACCCCGCCTTCCCCCAGAGCTTGGCTACTTTCTGTCCCTGGATAATATCCCGGAGAGGCGTTCCCTCTTCCGTACCGGCAATCCATGAACGAAATACGCCGTTTGCCCAGACGAGCTTTTTCTTCTCGTCCACAACGGCAATTCCCAGCGGAAGATTCCGCACCGCATAGACCGTACCAACCGAAACACCTGATGATAAATCATCAAGATACCGCATGAGAAGCCGCTCCTGCATAAGGTCGGAGCGTTTCACCCAGACGACAGCCGCCGCGGTCACGATAAACATTAAAAGCCCGAGGAGCCAGTTCTGTGTGGCAAGCACCAGGACCGCCGCCAAAAGGAGGCTTATCATGACTTTTGAAGTTTTCTTATATACCCAAATATTGCTGAGCATAGTGCTCCTTTCATTCTTTTCATCCAACGCAACCCGGTTCCGGAAACCGATGCTTTATATGTAATCGTACCCTATGGCAGTTCTTATTGCAAACAGGCTGCTATTCGTAATTTCTCTTCTTCCTGTATTGAAGCACCATATCGGACAACCCCAGGAGAACGACGATCATCTGCACCATTCCGATGATAACGGAAAGAATTGCGATGATCCAGCGGAGCGGCCTCACGAAAGGATATTTTCTGGGCATCCACCAAAGCGCCGCCAGCCCCTGAAGCCAGAAAACGAGAACACAGGCAAGTCCCAAATTGTACTGGATCATTTCGAGCGTTGCATTTCCATTCGTGATGTACTGCATGGCAAATGCCAGAACATAAAGTCCCAGAAAGAAACGGGGCAGTTCCCATCGTTCCAAAGAAGGCATTCCGGGGATATCCTTTATGCCGAGACGGGTAAAAATCTTTTTCCCCAGCGTCATAGACGCCCAGGTATAGAAAAATGCGGCGCCCAACGTAGCGGCAGGGATGGATTTTCTTATAGAATCCATCATCTGCTTTACATTCTCCTGCGCCTGCGTGAGCAGTTCGCCGGAATAAAGTTGCGCCATCTGCCCCATCATCTGCTGCTCCATGCTGTCCATCGCTTCCCCACCAAAAATCATGGGCGGCACATTCAAAATATACATCGCCGCAAATGCCTGCCCGATCAAAGCGGCAAGCACTACGACCGCTCCCGCGGCAAGCGTCACTGTCGCAGAAACCTTATTTCTGTAACAAATCCCCAGTATCACGCCAAGCACGCCGAAGATGGCGCAAAGGAAAGCGGCGGAAATGAATCCGAAAAAGACGGAATCCAAAATCATGATGCCTGCCGTGACAATAATCGACCACGAAGTCCCCTCCTTCATTCCCAGGTACGCGATAGGAAGAGGGATCAGCAAAAACACCACCAGGGAAATCAGGGGCATGTAAAATCCGATGACGGAAAGCACCACCGCCAGGGCGGTACACATTCCCGCCAAAACGACGGCGTTTGTTTCTCCTGCTCTGTATTCGTCCATAACTACTCCTGTCCTGTCAAATATGTTCAGTATTATTCTATATTTTACCATACAGAAACAATAAACGCGGCCAATAAAAAACTGCGACCCCATAAAAGAAATCACAGTTCATTATGTCCGCGCGAGGCTTATCTGACTTCCTGGATGATAGGAAGAATCATCGGCCTGCGCTTCGTCTTTTCAAAGAAATACCTGCCCAGGGCATCGCGGATCTGCGTCTTGATAGCGTTCCATTCCGTCACATTCCCCGTGTTGCACCGTTCCAGCACATTTTCGATACGGCTTCTTGCGCCGGACATAAGCTCCTCACTGTCACGGACATAAACGAATCCCCGTGATACGATATCGGGACCTGCCGCGACCTGGCTGCTCCCCTTTTCAAGAGCGATAACCACGATGAACACACCGTCCTGCGCCAGCTGCTGGCGGTCGCGGATAACGATATTTCCCACATCGCCTACCCCGAGGCCGTCTACAAAGACAGCGCCGGACTGCACCTTGCCATTGATCTTGCCGCTGCGGTTCGTAAATTCGAAAACGGTTCCGTTGTCACCGATAAGAATATTCTGCTTCGGCACGCCCAAACTTTCCGCCAATTCCGCATGAGAGCGGAGCATTCTGTATTCTCCGTGAACCGGCACAAAAAACTTCGGACGGACAAGAGAGAGCATCGTTTTCAAATCCTCCTGGGAACCGTGGCCTGACACATGGACGCGGCTCGTCCGGGACGTAATTACCTTCGCCCCCAGCCGCATAAGATTATCAATCGTCCTGCCGACACTCGTTTCATTTCCCGGAATCGGCGATGCGGAAATAATGACCGTATCTCCGGCATGGATCTGCACCTGCCGGTGGCTTCCGTCCGCCATACGGGACAGTCCTGCCATAGGTTCGCCCTGGCTCCCCGTCGTGAGGATGCAGATTCTGTCATCGCGATAATGATTGAGCTCCTCCGGTTCAATAAATGTGCCCTCCGGAGCCTTAAGGTAGCCCATTTCAAGAGCGATACCCACTACATTGACCATGGAGCGGCCGAAGACACAAACTTTTCTTTTATTTTCAACAGCCGCATCAATCGCCATCTGTACGCGGGACACATTGGACGCGAATGTGGCAAGAATGATACGTCCCCTGACTTCGTGGAAAGCATCTCTAAGCGACTTGGAAACCACTGCTTCCGACAAAGTATATCCCGGATTCTGGGCATTCGTGGAATCGGCGCAGAGGACAAGCACACCGTTGCGGCCAAGCTCGGCGAGCTTATGCATATCCGTCTGTTCTCCGTCCACAGGGGAATGATCAAATTTAAAATCACCTGTATGCACCACAGTTCCTACCGGCGTACGGACATAAACGCCGCAGGAATCCGGAATGGAATGACATACATGGAAGAAACCGAACCTGAAAGAACCGCGTCTGAATTCATCGCCTGTCTTTACTACATTCAAATTGTACTTTCCGATTTTCTGTTCCTTCAGCTTGCCTTCAATCAGGCCGCAGGTCAGCCGCGTCGCATAGACCGGAGCGGAAACATCACGCAGTAAATAAGCCAGCGAACCGATATGGTCTTCGTGTCCGTGAGTAATGAGAATGGCCTTGATCTTGTCCCTGTTTTCAATCAGGTAACTGAAGTCGGGGATAACGATATCCACCCCCGGCATTGTTTCATCAGGAAAAGCCATTCCTGCATCTATTACGATAATTTCGTCGCCGTAACGGAATACAGTCATGTTCTTCCCGACTTCCCCCAGGCCTCCCAAGGGAATGATCTGTAATCTGGATTTTGCCAAGATTAACCTCCTATTCAATTGTAGCCGTACATTTCATTTATTACATAAAATATAAAAATTGCCGTACCATAGTCGCTTCTGTTATTATACCATGGGACGGAAAGGATTTGTTCCCTTATTAAAGAAATAATATATTTTTTCATTTTTATGTGCACCCATAGTATAATGAATGAAATATGAAATCCCGCACAGGAGGCGCCATGGCAAAAGTAATTAATTTCAATCCCGGCAAAAACGTAAAAGCCGGCATCTTCGAAAAATACATGAAAGACAATGACCTGAATTTCTTCCAGCGCAGAGATACCCATGACGAAAAGGATTCCGTGGCTTTCATCACCGCCATTCCGGCGGGCAGCCACCGCCTTGTAGCTGCCGTCATCACGGACAACAGCATGTATACCCTGCTCCGCATCCATCTGGGCGTCGCGCCTGCAGGCCCCGCCCGTAAAACTTTCATCCGTTTCCTGGAGCAGCTGAACGCCGCCCATTCCATTTTCAAGTACAGCATTGCCGAAGACGACAACACATTCCTGGATATCTGCGTCACCACAAGGCCGGAAAGTTTCGATCCGGAAGTAATCCGCACCTCTCTCAACCTCATCATCTTCCATTTGAAAGACAATTATGAAGACATCGCACGGCGCCTCTCCAAACCCGGCGACGCTTCTGACGGCTTCGAACTGTAACATCAAAAACAGTATGATCCGTCCCATCGTAAAAGATATTCTATTTCTCCTTAAAACAGCATTGTAGACTTGAGCTGAATAACGAGGAACATCAGACGTCATAGCGAAGGATCTCCTGCCGTTGTGAGGAGAACGGTAAGATGTCATCAGGGGAATAGATTCTTCACTCATTGTCATGTTGCCGTTTCCCATCTTTCTCACACAGCATTCTTGCCCCGCTCAGAATGACGATTTAGGGAAAGCGCGTCACTAACAATAGGGAATGGAAAGCGTCATAATGACAAGGAATGAAAGACGTCATCCGGATCGCCAGCAAAGGATCTGCTGCCATAATGAGGGGAACGTTAAACGTCATCCTGAACGAACGTGAAGGATCTGT
>ERZ773010.477-NODE-477-length-28105-cov-23.394545_pt1 | contig 28105 bp, 23 predicted proteins | sample MGYA00580842_ERZ773010 | MGnify/ENA primary metagenome ERZ773010 (study PRJEB29015, sample SAMEA2737982) | human oral metagenome | biome: human oral; feature: human-associated habitat; material: dental | place: China | collected 2107 ...
GCGAAGCCCGATTGTCGGAAAGTGTTTTAGCGCTGGAGGTTTGTTGACCACGACGAAGGTCGTGGGCAACAAAGCTTCAGTGAGCGTATGAGCCGCAGGGACATACCGGTCCGGGGCGCGTGCCCCACCGAAGCCGTCCTGGCAAGACAACATCCTCCCCCAGTGCCGTCTTCCAGAAGAAAGCAAGTCAGCCCCGGCCATCCTCCTGGGACACCTTGACCGTCTTCATCGCCGTGGCAATCAGCCCCGACACATCCCCCAGATTGGACGGCACGATCATCGTATTGTTCGTCTTGGCCAGCTTCGCAAACGCCTCCACGTACTGCTCCGCCACCCGCAGATTCACCGCCGTATCCCCACCCGGCAGCTTGGCCGCATGACCCACCCGCTCGATTGCCTGCGCCGTCGCCTCCGCAATGGCCGAAATCGAAGCCGCCTCACCCTGCGCCCGGTTGATCGCCGCCTGACGCTCACCTTCCGAGCGCTGGATGGCCGCCTCCCGCTCACCCGACGCCAGATTGATCTGCTCCTGCCGGCGCCCCTCCGAGGCCGCAATCACCGCCCGTTTCTCCCGCTCGGCCGTGATCTGCGCCTGCATCGCCCGCAGAATCTCCGCCGGCGGCGTCAGATCCTTGATCTCGTAGCGCAGCACCTTCACCCCCCAGTTGGTGGCCGCCTCATCCAGCACACTCACCACCGCCAGGTTGATCGCCTCACGCTCCTCGAACGTCTTGTCCAGCTCCATCCGGCCGATCACCGAGCGTAGCGACGTCTGCGCCAGCTGCGTGATTGCATCCACATAATTGCTCGACCCATAGGATGCCCGCATCGGGTCCGTCACCTGAAAGTAGAGTACCCCGTCCACCTGCAGCTGCGTATTGTCCCGCGTGATGCAGACCTGACTGGGCACATCCAGCGGAAACTCCTTCAGCTCGTGCTTGTAGGCAACCCGGTCGATGAAGGGCACGATGATGTTCAGGCCCGGCATCAGGATGCGGTCGAACTTGCCCAGCCGCTCGACCACCCAGGCATGCTGCTGGGGCACGATCTTGAGCGTCTTGACGGCAAAGACGACGGCCAGGGCCAGAATGGCGAGCGAGACGGTAGTGGTAACGGGCATCGACGACAGCTCCTTGATTTGAGGTGAACGGGCGCGCTGAAGACGGCGCCGGCAGGCTTGCCGAACAGCGCGATGAAAGGCCAGCCAGGCTCAGGCCACGCCGTGGGCAGCCGGTGCCGGCGCAGGGGTATGGCCGCCGGCGCGGGCCAGCTCCACCGGAATCAGCACCAGCCGGCTGCCGGATATGGCGTGAATGCGGTGCGTACCGGTGCGGCGCGGGTAGCCCGACAGCAGCTCGGCCTGCCAGATGGTGCCCCGGTAGCTGATGCGGGCCAGCCCGCTCTGCTCCCAGGCCTCCACCGTCACGGTCTGGCCGATGTCCAGATTCAGGTCACGGCTCTGCTCGGGCGGCTCTTCGGCCGGCGCTATGGGCTTGAGGTGACGCACCAGCAGCGCCCCCAGCACGCTGCCCACCGCCGCCACCAGCAGCTGCACGGCCATGGACAGATCCAGCCAGGCCGCAATACCGGCCAGGAACATCGCCCCTGCAATGACCAGCAGGTAGAACGAGCCAATGAACAGCTCTGCAATACCCAGTACCACGGCAAGAATCCACCAGCCGTAATGGGTTGCCATGAAATCCATGCCTTGCCCTCCTTTTTCTTGCGCCTTGTTCTCATTTTGGGACGGCCGGGCAATGTGTCAAGGTGTGAACGGACGAACGGCCAGCCGTTGCAGAAAACGCAAAGGTCCGGCGTGTCCATACAACACCAGCCGACAGACCAGGGGGATGAGCAGCTGGAGAGAGATCAGGGGCGCACAGACGGGCGGGGGCAAACGGCCGGATCAGGGGAATGGCCAGACCGGGGGAACGGCCAAAAAAAGCCGCCCGAAGACGGCGGGGCCGGACGCAGACAGGCTGCGTACCGGCCAGACAGAGGCCCGGATGGGTGCCCGGACATGACAAAAGCGGCATGGCTGACAACGGGTCCGTGGCCTCATTGCCCCGTCCCGCTGCCAACCATTGTCAGGCACTGGCCTGACAGGCCATCACCTGCCGGCCGATTTCGCCCCCAGCCGCTGCCAGGTGGCCACCACGGTGTCGGGGTTGAGCGAAATGGAGGTGATACCCTGCTCCACCAGCCACTCGGCCATGTCCGGGTGGTCGGACGGGCCCTGGCCGCAGATGCCCACGTACTTGCCGGCCTTGCGGGCCGCCTCGATGGCACGGGCCAGCAGCGCCTTGACGGCCGGGTCGCGCTCGTCAAAGCCCTCGGCCACCAGACCGGAGTCGCGGTCCATGCCCAGCGTGAGCTGGGTCATGTCGTTGGAGCCGATGGAGAAACCGTCGAAATGCTGCAGGAACTCGTCGGCCAGGATGGCGTTGGACGGCAGTTCGCACATCATCACCACCTTCAGGGCGCCGGTGCCGTCCGGTGCGCCCCCCTCGCCGCGCTTCAGGCCGTGTTTCTCCAGCAGCTCGATCACGCGGGCGCCTTCCTTCACCGTGCGCACGAAGGGAATCATCAGCTGCACGTTGGTCAGGCCCATGTCTTCGCGCACCCGCTTCATGGCGCGGCATTCCATCTCGAAGCAGTCGGCAAAGGAGGACGACACGTAGCGCGAGGCGCCGCGGAAGCCCAGCATCGGGTTTTCTTCCTCGGGTTCGTAGCGCGAACCGCCGATGAGCTTGCGGTACTCGTTGCTCTTGAAGTCGGACAGGCGCACGATGACCGGCTTGGGCCAGAAGGCGGCGGCGATGGTGGCCACGCCCTCGGCCAGCTTCTCGACATAGAAGGCACGCGGGCTGGCATAGCCGCGGGCCACGCTCTCGACCGCCTGCTTCAGGTCGGCATCGACGGCCGGATAGTCCAGAATGGCACGCGGGTGGATGCCGATGTTGTTGTTGATGACGAACTCGAGCCGGGCCAGGCCCACACCGTCATTGGGCAGCGCGGCAAACTCGAAGGCCAGCTGCGGGTTGCCGACGTTCATCATGATCTTGGCCGGAACCTTCGGCATGGTGCCCGTCTCGACATCGGTGACTTCGGTTTCGAGCTGGCCGTCGTAGACGTAACCGGTGTCCCCTTCGGCGCACGACACCGTGACCAGCCGGCCTTCCTTCAGCACGTCGGTGGCATTGCCGCAGCCCACCACGGCCGGGATGCCCAGCTCACGGGCGATGATGGCAGCATGGCAGGTGCGCCCCCCCCGGTTGGTGACGATGGCCGAAGCGCGCTTCATCACCGGTTCCCAGTTGGGGTCGGTCATGTCGGTGACGAGGATGTCACCGGGCTGCACGTGTTCCATCTCGGAGGCGTCACCCACCACGCGCACGCGGCCGGTGCCGATTTTCTGGCCGATGGCGCGGCCGGAGGTCAGCACGTCGGAGCTGCCCTTGAGCACGAAGCGCTGCTGCTTGCGGTCCCTGGCCTGCGATTTGACGGTTTCCGGACGGGCCTGCAGGATGAAGAGCTGGCCATCGATGCCGTCCTTGCCCCACTCGATGTCCATCGGGCGGCCATAGTGCTGCTCGATGATGGTGGCATAGCGGGCCAGTTCGATGACTTCTTCGTCGGAAAGCGAAAAGCGCGCGCGCTGCTCGGGCGGCGTGTCGACGGTGCGCACGGTGCGGCCCTCGGCCTGCCGGTCGGCAAACTCCATTTTGATGAGCTTGGAACCGAGGTGACGACGGATGAGCGGATACTTGCCGGCGGCCAGCATCGGCTTGTGGATGTAGAACTCGTCCGGGTTGACGGCGCCCTGCACCACCGTCTCGCCCAGGCCCCAGGAGCTGGTGATGAACACCACGTCCTCGAAGCCCGACTCGGTGTCGATGGTGAACATCACGCCCGAGGCGCCGAGGTCGGAGCGGCACATGCGCTGGATGCCGGCCGACAGCGCCACGCCCTCGTGGGCGAAGCCCTTGTGGACGCGGTAGGAGATGGCACGGTCGTTGTAGAGCGAGGCAAAGACCTCGCGGATGTGGTCGAGAATGGCGTCGATGCCCACCACGTTGAGCACCGTTTCCTGCTGGCCGGCAAAGGAGGCGTCGGGCAGGTCTTCGGCCGTGGCACTGGAGCGCACGGCAAAGGAAATGCCTTCGGGCGCGCCCTCGGTGAGGCGGGCGAAGTTGTCGCGGATGGCCTTTTCCAGATCGGGCGGAAAGCCCGCGTCACGCACCCAGCCGCGGATTTCGGCGCCGGCTTCGGCCAGAGCCTTCACGTCGTCGGTGTTCAGGCTGGCCAGACGGGCGTTGATGCGCTCGGTCAGGCGGTTGTGGGTGAGGAAGTCACGAAAGGCTTCGGCCGTGGTGGCAAAGCCGCCGGGCACCTTGACCCCGGTGGCTGCCAGCTGGCTGATCATTTCGCCCAGCGAGGCGTTCTTGCCGCCGACGATGTCCACGTCGGTCATGCGCAGTTCTTCGAAGGGAACGACCAGACGTCCTGCGAATGCGTTCATGATGAAAGTTCCGGATGGTTGAGAATTCGGTTGTTTCGGCCGGGCGTGGGAGGCGCATGCGGCGGTGGCGCACGCGGCATGCGGCACGGAAGCGCTGCCTGGTCAGACCGCAGGGAAAGCGCCCGTCGTGGCGCGCGTCGCATGCCGCGTACCCGTGTGCCACGTGCCTTGTGCCGCCTGCCGCAGACGCATGTGCAGGGCGCTGGAGGCGTTGCGTAACATGGCTGCGGCGACCTTGCATGGCGCAGGGCACGGTGACAACAGGCCACGACATGACCCGGTGCCCTTCCCGCAGGACGGCCGATGAACTTGAGAAGGCGTGCGGTACCTGTGATGGGCGGTACCGGAAAGGACGTACGGTGCCCGGCGGACGGGCAGCCTGTGACCGGCAATGGCACCATGCCTGTCACCTCCCGTGCACGGGCCGGCGGCCCCCTGACGGCTTCTCAAATTCACCACGTGTCTCCTGGCGCGCACAGAACCCGCTGCAGAAATCCTGCGTGGGCTGGTTCGTCCCGTTGATTCGCCTCCCGCTGGACCGAATCACTTCCCGTTGGCCCGAACCAGTCCATGCACGCGCTACCGCTATTCTAGCGGCAGCCATCGCAACCGGGATTTGCCGCAGTTTGCATGGACACGCTCGATAACCCTTAGAGGGCATCATGGCGGCGGCGTCCCGGTGCTGGCCCCCGGCCGTGTGCTGGCGTGGTCATGTGGTAATTTCACACGACATTTTCCGTTTACCCCCGACTGATGCTGCCCCACCCATGAACCCGTCCACCATGACCGCCCTGCCCCACGACCGTACGGCCTATTTCATTTCGGACGGTACCGGCATCACGGCCGAGACCTTCGGCATGTCGCTGCTGAGCCAGTTCGACGATCTGAAGACGCGCAATGTGCGTCTGCCCTTCACCGACAGCCCGGCCAAGGCGCACGAGGCCGTGGCGCGGATCAACCTGGCGGCGCAGAACGACGGGCGCCGCCCGCTGGTGTTCTCCACGCTGGCCAATCCGGAAATCAGCGGCATCGTGCAGACGGCCAATGCCGAGTATCTGGACCTGATCGGCACCTTCGTGCAGCGGCTCGAGGGCGAGCTGGGTCGCAAGGCATCGCGCGGGGTGGGCCAGTTCCACCGCATCAAAAGCCCGGACGCCTATCAGGCCCGCATCGACGCCATCAATTTCTCGCTGTCGCACGACGATGGCCAGCAGCACGCCGAGCTGGGCACGGCCGACGTGATTCTGGTGGGGGTATCGCGCTGCGGCAAGACGCCCACCAGCCTGTACCTGTCCATCCAGCACGGCATCAAGGCCGCCAACTATCCGCTCATTCCGGAAGATTTCGACCGGATGCGTCTGCCCGAGGTGCTCTACCAGTACAAGCACAAGCTGTTCGGCCTGACCATCACGCCAGAGCGCCTGCACGAGGTACGCAGCGAGCGCCGGCCCGACAGCCGCTATGCGTCGCTGGAGAACTGCCGCGACGAGGTGCGCCAGGCCGAATCGATGATGCGCCGCGAGGGGGTTTCGATGCTCTCGACCACCACCAAGTCGATCGAGGAAATTGCCGCCACCATCCTGACCGTGATCGAGATGGACGACGTGGTGCCGCCGATTGTCTGACACCCCGGCGCCGGCCCTGCCACGGCATGATCCGGGCGCCAAGCTGATGCATCGGCAGCAGGGTTGATGCGCCGGCTGTGGGGATACCGTGATGCACCGGCAGCAGGCTGGATGGGCTTTGACGGGACTTAGGGACCCTCTTCAAAAGTCCTGCGGCACTTTGATTCCCATGCTCGGGCGATCCAGTGCGTTGCCATTTGTCGCCAATAGCCCTGCTATTGCCGACAAATGGCGCCTTCTGGCTCATCCCGATCCTGGGCTCAAAGCGCTCGCAGACTTTTGCAGAGGGCCCTTAGACCAGCCGCTGGCGGCGCTGCTCGAACAGGCACACGGCGGCCGAAGCCGCCACGTTGAGGGATTCGACCCCGGCCGCCTGTGGGATGGTCAGCCGCAGGCCCAGCCGCTCCTGCAGGGCCGGTGCAATGCCCTCGCCCTCGTTGCCGAACACCCAGGCCAGCGGCGAACGCAGGTCCGTGCCGTAGAGCGACTGCCCGCCCTGCAGCACCGTGCCCGCCAGGGGCAGATGCGCGGCCAGCGCCTGCAGGGCTTCCGGTGCCACGTTCTCGACGATGTCCAGCACGAAGTGTCCACCCATGCCGGCGCGCAGGACCTTGGGTGCCCAGCAGGCGGCCGTACCGGGGGTGGTGAGCAGCGTTTGCACACCGGCAGCAGCGGCCGTGCGCAGGATGGCGCCGACGTTGCCGGGGTCCTGCACGCGGTCGAGCACGATGATGTCACCGCCTTCCCCGAGGCGCGCTGGCAGCGCCCGCTGGGGGATATCGACCACGGCCAGTACCGGGGACGGTGAAGGCAGCAGGTCCGGTTCGCCGAACAGGCGGTCGTCGAGAATCAGCCAGTGGGCATCGGCTGCGACCTGCACGGGGGAGGAATGTTCCACAGACTCGTCGATGTCATCTCCGTCACTTGCCGGCACCCCGGCGAGCTGCTGCAGCGTGCGCTGCGGAATCACCAGCTGGCGGATGGGGCGGCCGGTGGCCAGCCAGGCATCCAGCAGGTGCCAGCCTTCCAGCACGGTCTGGCCGCTGCGGCGACGTTCGCGGGCCGATTCGAGCAGCTCGCGCAGATGGCGCCATTTGGGGTTGCTGCTGGACGAAATGTCGGCGGGAGTGTGCTGCAGCTGGCGGCGGGCAGCCGCCAGCGTGATGAGAGGGTCGAACATGACGAAGGAGCGTCTGATGAATGGGTTCGATGGTACCCGGTGTCACGGAACACACGCCATACACGCGCCGGCACACCACATGCACGCCTCATGATGCGCCTCATGACACGCCTCCATGGACGGCACAGGCGTGCCGGGCCTCACCCGCCTTTTATCACGCGGGCCACCGGGGCAAAGCTGCGGCGGTGGATTTCGCAGGGGCCGTGCTCGCGCAGGGCGGCCATGTGCACGGCCGTGCCATAGCCCATGTGGCGCTCGAAGCCATAGGCAGGAAACTGTTCGGCATACTGCAGCATCAGGCCGTCCCGTACCGTCTTGGCGAGGATGGAGGCCGCGGCAATGGCGGGGTCCTGGTCGTCACCGCCGATGACGGTTTCGACGCGCATGCCATCCAGCCGTGGCGCCCGGTTGCCATCGATGCGTACGTGGCGCGGCCGCGGATCCAGCCCCTCGATGGCACGGGTCATGGCCAGCAGCGTGGCACGCAGGATGTTGAGCCGGTCGATCTCCTCGACGCTGGCACTGGCCACGGCAAAGGCCAGCGCCCGTTCACGGATCTCGACGGCCAGGTGCTCGCGACGACGGGCGCTGAGCTTCTTGGAGTCGCGCAGCCCCTCGATGGGATGGTCGGGGTGCAGGATGACGGCCGCAGCCACCACCGGCCCGGCCAGCGGACCACGACCGGCCTCATCGACGCCGGCGATGGTGGGGTCAGCCACAAAGGTGAGATCGAGGGGGGAGGCAGTCATGCAGCTACGACAGTTCTGGTCAGCAGTTCTGGTTGGCGATTCAGGTAGCGGTTCAGATGGCGCTGGCGCTCCGGAACACATGATGGGCCTGCTCCCTTCCGGGACGGGAGAAGACACAGCGGAACACCCCTGGTCCTGCTATGTCAGCCCGTTCATGACGACATCGGCCACGCGCCGCGCACAGTCGCGGGCCAGCTCGTGGTGCATGGCGGCAAAGCGTGCGCGCAGACGGTCACAGCCGGCTGCGTCGTCATGCTGCTGGCTGATGGCCTGGGCCAGCGCCTCGGGGGTGGCGGCGTCCTGAATGAACTCGGGCACCAGAAACTCGCCGGCCAGAATGTTGGGCAGACCGAACCACGGCTGGTAGTTCCTGCCCTTCATCAGCCGGTAGGAGAACGGCGACATCCGGTAGGCAATCACCATCGGCCGCTTGTAGAGGGCCGCCTCCAGCGTGGCGGTGCCGCTGGCAATCAGTGTCTGGTCGCAGGCGGCCAGCGCGGTGTGGGACTGGCCGTGCAGCAGCTGCAGCGGCAGTTTCTGCCAGGCGGGATCGGTATCGATCAGCGCCCGCAGCTGAGCATGACGGGCGTCACCGGCGGCGGGCAGGATGAAATGCCAGTCGGGGTGCTGGCGGTGCAGCAGCACGGCAGCGGCCAGAAACACGGGCGCGAGGTGCTCGATTTCGGCATGGCGGCTGCCGGGCATCAGGGCGATGACGGTGCCCTGCGCCGCCAGCCCCAGTTCGGCACGGGCTGCGCCCTGATCGGGGTGGAACGGAATCTGGTCGGCCAGCGGGTGGCCACAGTAGGTGGCGGGAATGCCGGCCTCGCGGTAGATGGCCTCCTCGAACGGGAAGATCAGCAGCATGTGGTCGGCGGCCTGGCGGATTTTCTCGATGCGCTCGCGCCGCCACGCCCAGATGGAGGGGCTGACGAAGTGCCAGGTGCGCACGCCGGCGGCACGCAGGCGGGTTTCGAGGCCAAGGTTGAAGTCGGGGGCATCGACACCGATGAAGCCACGCGCCGGCCAGTCGAGCAGGCGCTGCGCCAGCTGGCGGCGAATCCACAGCAGCTTCGGCAGCACCTTGAAGGCCTCGGCGTAGCCGTGCACGGCCAGCAGGTCGCTGGGCCACCAGGCCTCGAAGCCGGCAGCCTGCATGCGGGGACCACCGATGCCGGCCGTTTGCATGAGGTTGCCGGAAGATGCAGGGGACATCACGTCGGGCGCGGATGCCGCCTCGCCTGGTGCCGGATCGGAAGGTATATCCGAAGAGGACGCATCCGAAGGGGGGACAGCAGCCTGTCGTGGTTTCTGCTGCTGCCAGTATTGCAGCACCGACGCCGCGAGCAGGTCACCCGAGGCCTCGCCCGCGACCATGCCGATCCGCGTGCTCATGCCCTCAGCGCGCAATGCCGCGCGTGGCCTCGCCCAGGAACTGCACCAGCGGACCGAGGCACTTCTGGTGCAGCTCGTCAGCGACAGCCTGCGCCTGCAGCGCCTCGCGGGCCTCGGCCAGCGACAGGCCCTGACGGTAGAGCGTCTTGTAGGCGCGGCGGATGGCGGTGATCTCGTCCGGCGTGAAGCCCCGGCGGCGCAGGCCCTCACTGTTGATGCCATGGGTGGCTAGCGGGTTGCCGGAGGCCATCACGTAGGGCGGGATGTCCTGCAGGACGATGGAGCCGGTGCCGGTCATGGCATGGGCGCCGATCTTGCAGAACTGGTGCACCTGCGAGTTGCCGCCCAGAATCACCCAGTCACCGATGTGCACGTGTCCCGCCAGATTGGTGGTGTTGGCAAAGATGGTGTGGCTGCCCACCTGGCAATCGTGCGCGATGTGGACATAGGCCATGATCCAGTTGTCGTCGCCCAGGCGGGTGACGCCCACGTCCTGCGCCGTGCCCCGGTTGATGGTGACGCACTCGCGGATGGTGTTGCCATTGCCGATTTCGAGGCTGGTGTCCTCACCGGCGTACTTTTTGTCCTGCGGGGCGGCCCCCACCGAGCAGAACGGATACAGACGATTGTTCTCACCCAGCGTGGTGGGGCCTTCCAGCACCACATGGGCGGCAATACGGCTGCCGGCGCCGATGCGCACGCGGGGGCCGATGACGGCATAGGGGCCGACCTCGACGCTCGAATCGAGTTCGGCGGCCGGGTCGATGACGGCGGTGGGGTGAATCAGCGGCTGCGCCATGCTGGTTCAGGCCCTGCTGGTGCCGGGTTTGCCGGGCAGTGCCGCATTGGCACTGGCCGGGCGCCCTGCCCCGTGGTCGGACACGGCACCGGCCGCTTCTTCCTCGCGGTTGAGTTCGCGCAGCGCGCACATCAGGTTAGCCTCGGCCACCTTCTGGCCATCGACGGTGGCCTCGCCGTGGAACTTCCAGACGAGCCGCGACTTGCGGGTGATGCGCACGTCCAGCACCAGCTGGTCGCCGGGGCTGACGGGACGCTTGAAGCGGGCCTCGTCGATGCCGGCGAAGTAGTAGACCGAGTTGGCGTCGGAATAGCGGCCCATGCTGGCGAACGACAGGATGCCGGCGGCCTGCGCCATTGCCTCGAGCACCAGCACGCCCGGCATGACCGGCACGTGCGGGAAGTGGCCCTGGAAGAAGGGCTCGTTGATGGTGACGTTCTTGATGGCGACGATGCGTGCGTCGAGATCGATCTCGGTGACCCGGTCGATGAGCAGGAACGGATACCGGTGCGGCAAATAGCGAAGGATTTCGGAAATATCGATCGCCGGCTGTTTTTCACTCATGCTTGGACAAATTCCCTGGCTTGCTTTTATTGGTCGGCCTGGCTGCTGGCGGCACCGGCCTCGCCGGTACCGTCTGGGGTCGCATCGCCAGCCAGTGCCTGCTCCATGCGGCGCAGACGCCGGCGCATGTCCGGCAGCTGCCGGACCACGGCTGCCGCCCGCTCCCAGGCGGCATTTTCCATCGACGGGAAGATGCCGCTGTAGAAAGCCGGTTTGGTGATCGACTTGGAGATCAGCGTCATCGTCGAGACGGCGGCATCGTCGCAGATGTGGATGTGCCCGAAAATGCCCGAGGCCCCACCGATCTGCACCCGCTTGCCAATGACCGCGCTTCCTGCGATGCCGGCGCAGGCAGCAATGGCCGTGTCTGCACCGATCCTGACATTATGGGCGATTTGCACGAGATTATCGATCTTGACACCGTCTTCGATGACGGTGTCGTCCAGCGCACCACGGTCGATGCAGGTGCAGGCCCCGATTTCGACCTGATTGCCGATGACCACGGCACCCAGCTGGGGGATCTTGATCCAGCCGCCGCCCTTCTTCGGGGCAAAGCCAAAGCCGTCGGCGCCGATGACGGCACCGGAATGAATGAGGGAATCGTCGCCAACGCTGCAGTCGTCACCCAGCGAGACGTTGGCGTGCAGCCGGGTACGGGCGCCCACGTGGGCGCCGGCGCCCACCACGGTGTTGGCGCCGATCCAGGCCTGGTCGCCGATGACGGCGTGCGCGCCGATGACGGCCCCGGTCTCGATGACGGCCGTGGCGGCCACGGTGGCATCGGGATGCACGTGCGCACCCGGGGCGATGCCGCCGGCCGGGCGCGGATTGACCCGCGCATCGAACCACTGCGCCAGCCGGGCATAGGCGCCGTAGGGATCGGCGTCGATCAGCAGGTTGGCGTCGGCCGGCAGATCATCGACGAGCTTCGGCGAGACGATGTAGGCCACCGCGTGGCTGGCATGGGCTGCCTCGCGCTGCTGGGCACGCACCAGAAAGCTGATGCTCTCGCTGTCGGCCTTGCGCAGGCTGGCCAGCCGCCGGACGGTGACGGTGGGGTCGCCGCGCAGCTCTGCGCCCAGGACGCTGGCCAGCTCGGCCAGGGAAACGGGGGTATGGAGATTGCGTTTCATGAGAGAAGCGTCCGGGAAGAGCGGCCTGCGCACGGCCAGTGAAACCAGCAAGGCAGTCAGGACCGGGAAACCCGGGGAAGTACCGGAATCCGTGACACGACACCGCTGTCATGCAGGACGCCCGGTACGGCAGAGATCCCGCCAGGCCAGTGGCCACAGACCGGCCGCCTGGGGCGACCAGGGCTGCATCCCGGCTGGCCGGACGGGAGCGGGGCCGTGATGGCCCCTTCCCGGCATCAGCGGCCGCTGTTGAGCTGCTTGATGACGGTGTCGGTGATGTCCAGCCGGGGGCTGACGTAGACGGCGTCCTGCAGGATCAGGTCGAACTTCTCACGCTCGGCAATGGCCTTGATGGCGCGGTTGGCCTTGTCCAGCACGCCGGTCAGCTCTTCGTTGCGGCGCTGGTTGAGGTCTTCGCGGAACTCGCGCTGACGACGCTGGAAGTCGCGGTCCATGTCGGACAGCTCGCGCTGGCGGCGGGCGCGGTCGCTGTCGGTCATGACGGCGCTGTCCTTCTCGAAGCGCTCGGAGGCACTGCGCAGGCGGGCGCCCAGATCCTGGATTTCCTTGTCGCGGCGGGAGAAGTCCTTCTCGATCTTGGCCTGGGCGGCCTTGGCGGGCGCCGAGTCGCGCATGATGCGCTCGGTGCTGACGAAGCCGATGCGGGCGCCACCGGAGGCAGAGGCCTGGGCCATGGCGGCGGGTGCGGCAACCGTAGCGAGGCCGGCGGTGAGCGCACAGGCCAGGGCGGCACGGCGCAGGGAAAGGGTGCTGAGAGTCTTGATCATGTAATACAAACGCGGTTGATTCAGGGTTTCAGAAAAGGGAGGCCCACCCGGCGGCAGGCGGCTCCGCTTCTGCCTGGCCGCAGCCAGACACTCGACGGGTGATTCTTGCACACTTCAGCCCCTCGCATGGCCAATGCCGGGCGCTGGCCGAAAAAAGAATGTTTCAGCGTTTCTTTTCCCGACAGGTCAAATGGGGTGGTGCGCCAGCCGGAGCTGCCCGCCACGCCACGGCAGAACGTCGTGCCGGCACATCCGGGCATGATCAAAACGCCGTGCCGATCTCGAACTGCACGCGCTGGGTGTCATCACCCGGCTTGCGCTTGACCGGATAGCCCAGCGACAGCTTCAGCGGTCCCACCGGCGACAGCCAGTTGATGCCCGCCCCCACCGAGTAGCGCAGCTCGCCGAAGTCGATGCGGTTGTCGAACACGTTGCCGGCGTCGGCAAACAGGAAGGCACGCACCGTCTTGTCGTTGCCGGTACCCGGCAGCGGGAAGAGGATCTCGGCACTGGCGGCAAACGAGGCCGTGCCACCCAGCGGGTTGTTGTCCTTCACGTCACGCGGGCCCAGACTGTTAGAGCCGAAGCCACGTACCGAGTTGATACCCCCGGCGTAGAAGTTCTTGAACACCGGATACGGCTTGCCGGACAGACCCCGGCCATAGCCGACGTCGGCCGACAGCGAGAAGGTGTAGTCCTTGGTGAGCGGCGTGTACCAGGCGTGCTGGTAGGTGGCACGGTAGTACGAGAGATCCTGCCCCGGGAAGGTCACGTCCACATTCAGGCGCTGCAGCCGGCCGCGGGTGGGCGCCAGCGAACTGTCCCGCGAATCGCGCGACCAGCCCAGCGTGGCCAGCCAGGCATCGCTGGTGGTACCGAACTGGTTGACGTAATCGATGTAGCGCTGCGGCAGCCCGTTGGTGCCCGGCTTGATCTGGTTCTGCTCGAATACCAGGCCGAAGCTGATGCGGTCGAGTTCGGTATACGGGATACCCAGTCGCAACCCGCCACCGGCGGAGCGGATGCGATAGTCGCCCAGCCCGGAGTTGTAGGCGTTGAAAGTACGCGAATACACGTCGGTGCCCAGACTCACGCCGTCCTGCGTGAAGTAGGGGTCGACATAGGAGACCGAGGCCGTGCGCTGGGTCTGGCCCGTGTTGACCTCGATACCGAAGGTATTGCCGGTACCGAGGAAGTTGGGCTCGTTCAGTGCCACCTGCAGCAGCATCTTCTCGGTGGACGAGTAGCCGGCCCCGAAGGTCATGTTGCCGGTGGCCCGCTCCGTCACCTTCACGACCAGATCGACCTGATCGGGTACACCCGGCACCGGCACGTTCTGGATCTGCACGTCCTGGAAGTAGCCCAGACGCTCGACCCGGTCACGCGACAGGGCAATCTTGTCGGAATCGAACCAGGCCCCCTCGAACTGGCGCAGCTCGCGGCGGATGACCTCGTCGCGGGTACGCTGGTTGCCGGCAATGGTGATGCGGCGCACGTAGGCCCGCCGGCCGGGGTCGATGTTGAGGGTGTAGTCGACCTCGCGCTTCTCGCGGTCGATGGTGGGCACCGGGTTGACGCTGGCAAAGGCGTAACCGATGGCGCCCAGGTCGTCGGTGATCTTCTTCTCGGTCTGCGAGAGCTTCTCGCCCGAGAAGGTGTCGCCCGGCTTGAGGGCCAGTGCCTTGCGGAACTGCTCCTCCCGGCCCAGCGTGTTGCCACCGAACTTGATATCCCGGACCTTGTAACGCTCGCCTTCCTTGATGGCCAGCGTGACGTAGACCTTCTCGCGCGCCGGATCGATGGAGACCTGCGTGGACTCGATGCCAAATTCCAGATAGCCGCGATTGAGGTAGAAGGAGCGCAGCGTTTCCAGATCGCCCGCCAGCTTCTCGCGCGAATACTGGTCGGTCTTGGTGTACCACGACAGCCAGTTGGGCGTGGTGAGCTTGAGCTGGTCGAGCAGCTCGGATTCCTTGAATACCTTGTTGCCCAGAATGCGGATCTGCGCGATGCGGGCGCTGGCCCCCTCCTCGATGGCCATGGACACGGCCACGCGGTTGCGCGCCATGGGGGTGACGGAGGAAGTGATCTTGACCGAATACTTGCCGCGCGACAGGTACTGGCGGCGGATCTCCTGCTCGGCCTTGTCCAGCACCGAGCGGTCGAAGATGCGGGCCTCGGCCAGACCGGCCTGGCGCATGGCCTTTTTCAGGGCATCGGCGTCGAACTCGCGCGAACCGGACACATCCACCGAAGCAATGGCCGGACGCTCGTCCACGCGCACCACCAGCACGTCGCCATCCTGCGCCAGATGCACGTCCTTGAAGAAGCCGGTGGCGTAGAGCGCCTTGACCGCCTCGCTGGCGCGGGCCGGCGTGAGTTCGTCACCCACCCGGACCGGCAGGTAGCCAAAGACGGTACCCGCTTCGGTACGCTGCAGACCCTGCACCCGGATGTCGCGCACGACGAACGGAGTGAAGGCGGACGCCGGAGCCGCCCATGCCAGGGAGGCCATGCCGGCCAGCACGACGTGGCTGACCCATGAGGGGAATATCGCGTGTTTGATACCGGGTTCCTCGGCGCGAGACCAGGGCAGCCGGAATCGTCAATCGCGCAGTGTGACTCAGGAATAGGCATGGACCCACGCCTGCACCCCGCTTCCAGACCACCGGCACCGGTGGCCTTCCCCTTTCGGACCGGCCTGCCGGTCTGCACCACCGGCAAGACGCCAGCGATGCACCCGGCATGGCGTGCAACCCCGAAATGGGGCTGCGCCGCTGGCTGGCCAACCCGTACGGGTCAGCCCAGCAGCCGGGACAGGTCGTTGAAGAGCGCGACGATCATCAGGCCCACCACCATGACAAGCCCCACCTGCTGGGTGACTTGCCGGAAGCGCTCGGAAAATGGGCTGCCCTTGAGCGCTTCGAGCGCGTAATATACCAAACGCCCGCCGTCGAGTACCGGAACCGGTAACAGATTGAGTACGCCCAGGCTTACGCTGATCAGCGCCATGAAGCCCACATAGGCGAACCAGCCGATGGCGGCAGACTGCCCGGCGTAGTCGGCAATGGCCACAGGGCCGGAAAGGTTTTTCCACGACAGGCTGCCCATCACCATCTTGCCCAGCATGCGCAGCGAGAAGGCCGACATCTCCCAGGTTTTGTTTGCGCCATAGGCCAGCGCCTGCAACGGACCGAGATCAACCGTCACCATTTCGAACTGCTGTGCAAGGCCGGCGCCGATGCGTCCCTTGCGGTGCGGCGGGGCGCTGGCATCCTGCGCGTCGGGCTCGTAGGTGAGCTGCGGCTTCACGGCCAGCGTGAGCATCTCTGCGCCGCGGCGCACGCCCAGCTGCAGGGGTTTGCTGTCGTCGGCAGCCTGCACCTGCTGGATCAGCTGCTGGGCACGGGCCACCGGCTGGCCATCCAGCGTGATGATCTGGTCGCCCACCTGCAGACCGGCCTTCGCCGCCGGGCTGTTCTCTTCCAGAAAGCCCACCTGCACCACGCCGGCCTTCAGTTCCACGCCCAGCGTGCGGGTGAAGTCGCGTTCCAGCTCGCCGGCCGGCAGGCCGTCGGTGGCAATGCGGACCTCACGCTCGGCACCACCATTGGCCACCTGCAGCACGATGGGCTGGCGCTCGACGATGGCGTCGATCATCTTCAGACGCAGGTCACCGAAGGACTGCACCGGCTGGCCGTCGATGGCCAGCACGCGGTCGCCCTCCTGCACCCCGGCCGAGGCAGCAGCCGTGCCGGCCGCCGGTGTGGCCAGCACGGGGGCCGGCTCCTGCAGGCCGGACATGCCCAGCACCGCATACAGCACGATGGCCAGCAGAAAGTTGGCGGCCGGCCCGGCCACCACCACGGCAGCCCGTTTGGGCAGCGACAGGCGGTTGAAGGCGCGATGCACCTCGGACGGATCGATGGGTGTGCCCTCTTCCTCGTCGAGCATGCGCACGTAGCCGCCCAGCGGAATGGGCGACAGGCTCCATTCGGTCTGGTCCCTGCCCACTTTCCAGGTCAGCAGCGGCTTGCCGAAGCCGATGGAGAAACGCAGGATCTTGACCCCGCACCAGCGGGCCACCAGGTAATGGCCCAGTTCGTGCACGAACACCAGCACGCCCAGGGCAAACAGAAAGGCAATCAGGGTGGTCATCGGGGGATGGCTCCGGAAGCGGAAATGGAAAAGGTCATGACACGAAGGGACACTGGCCTGACGCCGGAAGCCCCGGTGGCAGGCAGACCAGCAGCCTGCTGCACGTCAGCCCAGACGCGCCGGCGCGACCATGCAGCAGGTTCATGACACGCGCTGAAGTTTCGCGGGGACGCATGGGTCCATGACACGCGCTAAGGTACCCTGCCCGCCACGACAAGTCGAGCACTGCCGGGCGGGTGGTGTCTACCGGCCGGTTGCCCAGCACGCCGTCGCCCCGAAACGGCCACGGCGCGGCAACCACCTTTTTGCTGCACTGATGCCGGCGCAGCACCAGGCCAGCGTCGATCAGTGAGACGCCACGGCGGCCTCGGCCCGCTGGCGGGCCTGTGCATCCAGCGCCACGGCCTCTTCCAGCGAGGCCGGCGCCGGCACGTGGCCAAACGCGGCCAGCACCGTTTCATTGACGCGGGGAATATCGGCAAAACCGACTTTGCCGTCAAGGAAATACTGCACGCTGACCTCGTTGGCCGCATTGAGCACACAGGGCGCCCCGCCACCGGCCTGCATGGCCTCGCGGGCCAGGCGCAGACAGGGAAAGCGCGTGGCATCGGGCGCCTCGAACTGCAGCGCCCCGCCGGCAATCAGGTCCAGGGGGCTGACACCGCTGGCGATGCGATCCGGCCAGGCCAGCGCGTGGGCAATGGGCACCCGCATGTCCGGGTTGCCCAGCTGCGCCAGTACCGAGCCATCCACGTATTCGACCATCGAATGAATGATGCTCTGCGGATGGATCAGCACGTCGAGCCGTTCGGGCGGCATGTCGAACAGCATCTGCGCCTCGATCAGCTCCAGCCCCTTGTTCATCAGCGTGGCCGAATCGACGGAAATCTTGCGGCCCATCGACCACCTGGGGTGCCTGCAGGCCTGATCCGGTGTGGCGGCGGCGATCTGCTGGGCCGACCAGGTGCGGAATGGCCCACCGGACGCGGTGAGGATCAGCCGGCGCACGGCCTTCTGCGTATCCACGCCGGTACGGCGGTCGGGCAGGCACTGGAAGATGGCGTTGTGCTCGCTGTCGACCGGCAGCAGCGTCACGCCGGATGCCCGGCAGGTGCGGGCAAACAGATCCCCGGCCATGACGATCGATTCCTTGTTGGCCAGCAGCAGTGCCTTTGCCGCCCGGGCCGCAGCCAGTGTGGGCGCCAGACCGGCTGCCCCCACGATGGCGGCCATGACCAGATCCACCCCGGGCGTGCCAGCCACCTCGGTCAGCTCGTCGGCCCCCACGGCCAGCCGGGCCTTCACGCCCGCGCTGCGCAGGCGTGCCTCGAACCCCGCCGCCGCCGGCGCATGGGCAATGGCCACGACTTCGGGCCGGTGGCGCTGGGCCAGCGCCAGCAGCTTGTCGACGTTGCGACAGGCCGTGAGCGTGTGCACGCGATAGCGTTCCGGATGGCGGGCCACGACATCGAGGGTGCTGTCACCGATGGAGCCGGTTGCCCCCAGGACGGAAACGGTTTTCATGGATAAACAGGAAGCAGAGCAGCCGTCAGGACGGCATACGGGCCAGAGGTTACGGGTGCAATCGCCACGAAGGCGGCCGGGACCGTGCGGACAGACAGAAAGGAGATGGCGGCGGCAGTCGATGGGACAGACATGCAGGATGTCGTGCCCACATCCAGCGTGACAGACACATGGGAGGTTGCGGCTGCAGCCAGAGCGGCTGGTACGCCGAAGGTGGACACAATGGCATGCTGGCCGGGTAGCTCGGGGATCACAGCAGCAGCCAGATCAGCAGGCAGGCGGGCATGGCGGGAATGAGTGCATCGATCCGGTCGAACATGCCGCCATGGCCCGGCAGGCAGGCGCCGCTGTCCTTGACGCCTGCATGACGCTTGAGCAGGCTCTCGTACAGATCGCCCATCACCGACAGGCCGACCAGCACCAGCAGCACGAAAGCCATGCCGGCCAGCCCGGCCTCTTCGGCGAGCTGGGTGGAAAACAGCGGAAACCGCGAACCGGTGCCTCCGCTGTGCCCCAGCACCAGCAGGCCAGCCGTGACGACGACCAGCGCCGCACCGCCCCAGACCCCTTCCCACGACTTGCCCGGCGAGACACGCGGGGCCAGCTTGCGACGCCCCCAGGCGCGCCCGCTGAAATAGGCGCCGATGTCGGCCAGCCAGACGATGGCCATGGCCGAGAGCAGCACCCCCGTGCCGGCCAGGCGCAGCTCGTACAGCGACACCCAGAGCTGCAGCATGAAGACGCCCACCAGCCAGGGCGAGGTGGGCACGGGTTCGACCCGGAAGACCGACCGGAAGGCCACGCCGATCCAGGCGGCCAGCCCCACGAGCAGCACGGGTATCAGCCAGCCGGGGGCATGCAGATATGGGTCGCGGACCAGGATGTAGAGCACGCCCAGTCCCAGCGTGGAAAGCACCACGGGCGTGGCCGGCATGTGCAGCAGTCGCATCCATTCGTGGATGGTGACGGCCATGACCGGCAGCATCAGCACGCCCCAGGCGGCCGGACGCCCCCAGGCCAGCACGGCCACGATGACGGCAAACAGAACGACGGCCGTGATGATCCGCTGCTTCAGCATGCAAACAAACCAGAAAAGTGAGTGTTGAAACCCTGGGAAGCGCTGCAGACACAGAAGCAAGCCCGGGCAGCACATAAAGACAGGACAGGAGAACGCCTTCAGCTTCCCCCGCGTGTCTGCACACTGGTGCGGCCAAAGCGGCGTTCGCGCTGGCCATACCACTGGATGGCCTCTTCGAGACGCTGGTCGTTGAACTCGGGCCAGAAGCACTCGCAGAAGTACAGCTCGGTATAGGCGAGCTGCCAGAGCAGGAAGTTGCTGATGCGCTGCTCGCCCCCGGTACGGATGAACAGGTCGGGTTCGGGTGCATAGGCCAGCGACAGATGACGCGACAGGTCGTCTTCGGCCACGGGCTGGTCGAGCGGCACGCCCTGCGCCGCACGCTGGCGCAGCAGCGCGTTGGTGGCCTGCATGATGTCCCAGCGGCCACCGTAGTTGGCACAGATGGTGAGCGTCATGCGGGTGTTGCCGGCCGTGCGTGCCTCGGCGTCGGCAATCATCTTCTGCAGGCGGGGTTCGAAACGCGACAGGTCGCCGACGATGCGCAGCCGGATGCCATTGCGATGCAGCTGCGTGACCTCACGCTGCAGGGCCGACAGGAAGAGCCGCATCAGCAGCGAGACTTCCTCGGCCGGACGACGCCAGTTCTCGGAACTGAAGGCGAAGAGCGTGAGGAACTCGACCCCCCGCCGGGCGCACCCTTCGACCGTGGCACGTACGGCCTCGACCCCCTTGCGGTGACCGGCAGCGCGTGGCAGATGCCGGCGTGTGGCCCAGCGGCCATTGCCATCGAGAATGACGGCGATATGGCGCGGGATGGCTCCGGCGGCAGGAACGGATTGCGTCGAACTGGTGAAGCTCATGATGGGCGGTCGGGGTCAGCGTTGGGCAACGGCTCAGACCGTCATGATTTCCTGTTCCTTGGCGACCAGCAGCTTGTCGATGTCGGCAATGAAGCGGTCGGTGAGCTTCTGGACCTCGTCCTGGCCGCGGCGCTCGTCGTCCTCGGAGATCTCCTTGGCCTTCGCAGCAGCCTTCAGCTCGTCGTTGGCCTCGCGGCGCACACCGCGGATGACGACCTTGGCATTTTCGCCTTCGTGCTTCGTGACCTTGACGATCTCGCGGCGGCGCTCCTCGGAGAGCGGCGGCATCGGCACACGGATGACGGTGCCCTGCGACTGCGGGTTCACGCCCAGGTCGGAATCACGGATGGCCTTCTCGACGATGACGGCCATGGACTTTTCCCAGACGTTGACGCTCAGCGTGCGGGCATCGGCCAGCGAGATGTTGGCCACCTGGTTGATGGGCGTGGAAGTGCCGTAGTAGTCGACATGGATGTGATCCAGCACGCCCGGATGCGGACGGCCGGTGCGGATCTTGGACAGGGCGGCACGGAACGACTCCAGCCCTTTCTGCATTTTCTGTTCGGCGGATTTCTTGACTTCGGCAGGTGTGGCCATGAGCGGGATGTTTCTGAAAACCGTCATCTGCAGCGCGGCAGATGGAAAACGGAAGGAGTCTTGTGGAAACCGGGCGCGATACAGGCAGCACCCGGACGGGAAGAAATGGCCGGTAGCGACGGCACGGGGGAGATGAACCGATACCCGGACCGGCACCAGCGCGGAACAGTCCGTCCGTACGCTGGAACGGTACCTGCAGGTCGCGCGCCGGCCGGGGCATCCGGGCCGCGCGCCGACCTGACTGCCACCGGACCGGGAAGCCCCGGGCAGCCTCTGTGGTGCGCCCCCGGCCTCAGACGTGCACCAGCGTGCCTTCGTCCTCGCCGCAGACCACGCGGGTCAGCGCACCGGGCTTGAAGATGGAAAAGACCTGCAGCGGCAGCTTCTGGTCACGGCACAGCGCAAAGGCGGCCGTATCCATCACCTTGAGATTCTTGTGGATGGCCTCGTCGAAGGTGATCTCGCGATAGCGGGTGGCGGACGGATCCTTCACCGGATCGGCCGTGTAGACGCCATCGACCTTGGTGGCCTTGAGGATCAGCTCGGCGTTGATCTCGGCACCGCGCAGCGCAGCGGCCGTGTCGGTGGTGAAGAACGGGTTGCCGGTACCGGCGGCAAAGATCACGACCTTGCCCTCTTCCAGATAGCGCAGCGCCTTCGGACGGATGTAGGGCTCGACGATCTGGTTGATTTCCAGCGCGGACTGCACGCGGGCATTGACACCCATCTGCCGCAGGGCATCCTGCAGGGCCAGGGCGTTCATCACCGTAGCCAGCATGCCCATGTAGTCGGCAGTGGCACGGTCCATGCCGGCCGCCCCGGAAGACACCCCGCGAAAGATGTTCCCGCCCCCGATGACGATGGCCAGCTCGACGCCCAGCCGGTTGACGTCCGCCACCTGCTGGCACATCTGTTCGATGGTCTGGCGGTTGATGCCATAGCTGTCGTTGCCCATCAGGGCCTCGCCCGAGAGCTTGAGCAGCACACGACGGTAGGCGGCTTTCTGGCCGGCTGCGCCGGCGGTCGATGCGGAATCAGCGTTCATGGGGGGTGTCCTCCGGATGCGTGAAGATCAGCGGGCAGCGGCGACCTGGGCGGCCACTTCGGCAGCGAAGTCGTCCTGTTTCTTCTCGATGCCTTCGCCAACCACGTACAGGGTGAAGGAATCGACCTTCGCCTGACGGTTCTTCAGCAGCTGCTCGACGGTGGTCTTGTCGTCCTTCACGAAGGGCTGGCCCAGCAGGGTCACTTCCTTCAGGTACTTCTGGACGGCGCCGTCCACCATCTTGGCGGCGATTTCGGCCGGCTTGCCGGATTCGGCCGCCTTCTGCTCGGCAATGGAACGCTCCTTGGCGATCACGTCGGCCGGCACCTGCTCCTTCGACAGCGCGATGGGCTTGGTGGCCGCGATGTGCATGGCCAGGTCACGGGCCAGGGACTCGTCACCGCCTTCCAGGTCGATCAGCACACCGATGCGCGAGCCGCCGTGGATGTAGCTGGCCAGCTTGCCTTTGGCAGCCGTGCGCACGAAGCGGCGGATGCTCATGTTCTCGCCGATCTTGCCGACCAGGGCGGCACGGGTTTCTTCCACCGTGCGGCCATCGGCCATCGGCAGGGCCGACAGGGCGGCCACGTCGGCGGGGTTCTTCTCGAGCACCAGCTTCGCCGCGGCCGCAGCCAGGGCCAGGAAGTCGTCGTTCTTGGCGACGAAGTCGGTTTCGCTGTTCATCTCGAGGATGACGCCCGTCTTGCCGTCGGCAGCAATTTCGATGGCCACGACGCCTTCGGCAGCCACACGCGAGGCAGCCTTGTTGGCCTTGGTGCCCAGCTTGACGCGCAGGATTTCCTCGGCGCGCTCCATGTCACCGTTGGCTTCGGTCAGGGCCTTCTTGCATTCCATCATCGGCGCATCGGTTTTCTCGCGCAGCGCCTTCACCATGCTTGCGGTAATTTCCGCCATGTTCCCTTCTCTCTGTGTATTCGTTTCGTGAATTCAATGGCATGACAGCCGGTCCGCCCGCGGCGACACCGGCTGCCAGGGTGGCCGGCTGGCGGAGGGGATGCCCCCCCGCAGCCGGCCGGGGCCGATCAGGCCTCTTCGCCGGCGTCGGCTTCGACCTCGACGAACTCGTCTTCCTCGGTGGCGGCCTTGACGGTCTCCTGCAGGCGGGCAGCCTTGCCCTCCAGGATGGCGTCAGCCACGCCACGGGCGTACAGGCGCACGGCCCGGCCCGAGTCGTCGTTGCCCGGAATGACATAGTCGATGCCTTCGGGCGAGTGGTTGGTATCGACCACGGCGACGATGGGCACACCCAGCTTGCGGGCCTCGGTGACGGCGATCTTGTGATAGCCGACATCGACGATGAACAGCGCATCCGGCAGACCGTTCAGGTCCTTGATGCCGCCCAGGCTGGAGGTCAGCTTTTCCAGCTCGCGGGTGAAGAGCAGCGCTTCCTTCTTCGTCATCTGGTCCAGGGCACCGTCTTCGACGGCCTGTTCCATGTCCTTCAGACGCTTGATGGAGCCCTTGACCGTCTTGAAGTTGGTCATCATGCCACCGAGCCAGCGCTCATCGACATAGGGCATGCCGGCACGGGCGGCCTCTTCGGCGATGATCTCGCGCGACTGGCGTTTGGTGCCGACGAACAGGATGGTGCCGCCATTGGCAGCCAGCTGCTTGAGGTAACGGGTGGCTTCCTGGTATTTGACGAGGGTCTTTTCCAGGTTGATGATGTGAATCTTGTTGCGATGGCCGAAGATGTAGGGGGCCATGCGCGGGTTCCAGAACCGGGTCTGGTGCCCGAAGTGGACACCGGCTTCAAGCATCTGGCGAATCGTGACTGACATGAAAGAGAAAACTCCGATACAGGGTTGACCATACCCCGAAACCCGCATGGAACCAACCGCGCCCTCCGGCCAGACGGAAAAGGCCGGAGAACGGGCACCCTCGTTCCATGACACGCCGCCGTACCCTTGCGGATACGGCCGGCGGCAAGACTTCGGTCCGGGGCCGTTTGTGAACTGCGGGCACCATGCCCGCAGAAGGACAGCGGCACACATGCGCCGCAGCGCCCGGGATTCTAGCATTCAATGCGCGCTTCGCGCGCCCCATCCGGCCGAAGCTTCGTGACAGGTCGTGAATTTTCGGCAGGAAAATCCGCCGGCAGAATACGCCCCTCCGGTATCCGGACGCGACACGCGGGCCGGCCGTGTACGCAGCGTCGCCGGCAGGCACGGCCCGCGGGCGTGGCCATGGCCGAATCAGTTACCATGCCATTCTCGTCACATGACCCCGCCTGCCGACACCTTTTCGGCCGCCCATGCCGCCCCGAGTGCCTCTGACCGCCAGTGGCCCCGGTCAGGCAGGCCCGGTCCGGCCGTGTGGCCTGCCACCCCCGGATAGCCTTCGCACGCTTGAAAAGCCCCGCGGCATCCAGGTTCCCGGCGCGCCCTGCCCCGGCCCCACTGCAAGGTTTTCCCCCACCATGACCATCAAGATCAAGACCCCGGAAGACATCGAGAAAATGCGCATCGCCGGCCGCCTGGCGTCGGAGCTTCTGGACTACATCACCCCCTTCGTGGTGGCCGGCACCACCACCGAAAGGCTCGACGAACTCTGCCACGCCTACATGCGCGACGTGCAGGGCACCATCCCGGCACCGCTCAACTATGCGCCCCCCGGCCATCGCCCCTACCCCAAGTCGATCTGCACCTCCATCAACCACCAGATCTGCCACGGCATTCCGGGCGAGCGGGTGCTGAAGAACGGCGACATCCTCAACATCGACGTGACCGTCATCAAGGACGGCTGGCACGGCGACACCAGCCGGATGTTCATGATCGGCCAGCCCTCGGTGCTGGCGAAGCGCCTGGTGGACGTGACCTGGCAGTGCCTGTGGCTGGGCATCGAACAGGTGCGCCCGGGGGCACGGCTGGGCGACATCGGCCACGTCATCCAGACCTACGCCGAAAAGCAGGGCTTTTCCATCGTGCGCGAGTTCTGCGGCCACGGCATCGGCCGGCAGTTCCATGAAGAGCCGCAGGTACTCCACTATGGCCGTCCCGGCACCGGGCCGAAGCTCGAGGAAGGCATGATCTTCACCATCGAGCCCATGCTCAACGCCGGCCGCCGCGAGATCCGCCAGCTGGGCGACGGCTGGACCGTGGTCACCAAGGATCACAGCCTCTCGGCCCAGTGGGAACACATGCTGGTGGTCACATCCACCGGTTATGAAGTGCTGACCATCTCGGCCGGCACACCGCCGAAGCCGGAACTGCCCGCCTGATGGAAGGGCTGACGCCAGCGGTCATCACCGGCCTGCGCGAGCAGCGCGACCAGCTGCGCACCGCGCGCATCGAACGCTTCCGGCAGGACCAGCGCATCGGCCTGCTGATGCACGGCCTGGCGCGCGACACCGACCAGCTGCTGCGCAGCCTCTGGAGGGCGGCCGGCATGCCCACCGACTGGGCGCTCTTTGCCGTGGGCGGCTATGGACGGGGCGAGCTGCAGCCGTATTCGGACGTGGATTTGCTGCTGCTGGCCCCAGAACCGGCGCAGCCTGCCAGCCATCTGCCGGCAGCCACCATCGCCTGCATCGAGCGCTTCATCGGCGCCTGCTGGGACATCGGCCTGGAAATCAGCCACAGCGTGCGCACGCCCTCGCAGTGCGCCCAGAGCGCCCACGACGACATCAGTACGATGACGGCGCTGCTCGAACGCCGCCAGCTCACCGGCAACCGCCGTGCCGCCCGGCTGCTGAGCGAGGCCATGGCCGGCCAGCTGGCGCTGCCGCTCTTCATCCGCGACAAATTGCTGGAAATGCGCCAGCGCCACCAGAAGTACGAAGACACGCCCTACAGTCTGGAGCCCAACTGCAAGGAAAGCCCGGGCGCCCTGCGCGACCTGCAGGTGGTGGCCTGGATCAGCCGTGCCGCCGGCCTTGGCCAAGCCTGGGTGTCGCTCGTGCGGGCCGGTGTGATCGAGCCGCTGGAAGCCAGCCAGCTGCAGCGCTACGAGCGGCTGCTCAAGCGCATCCGCGCCTGGCTGCACATCCTGGCCGGTCGCCGCGAGAACCGGCTGATCTTCGACCTGCAGCCCGCCGTGGCACAGGCCATGCACCTGCCGGGCGACGGGCCACGCGCCCGCTCCGAAAAGCTGATGCAGCAATACTACCTGGCCGCCAAGGGCATCACGCAGCTCAGCACCCTGCTGGTGCAGTCGCTGGAGATCCGCCTGCTGCGCCAGCACCCCGGTCCGGCGCGCCCGCTGGACAGCCATTTCGATGCCGTGGACGAACTGCTGGACCTGCGCGACCCGGAGATGTTCGAGCACGATCCGCGCCTGATCCTGCAGGCCTTTCGCGTGCTGCAGCAGCACCGCTGGCTCAAGGGCATGAGCGTGCGCACGCTGCGCGCCATCTGGCACGCGCGTTTTCGCATCGACGGCGCCTACCGGCACGATCCGGTCAACAAGGCGTGCTTCCTGTCCATTCTGCAGAACCCGGTGGGCATCACCCATACCCTGCGGCTGATGAACCAGTGGTCGGTGCTGGGGCGCTACCTGGCACCCTTCCGGCACATCGTCGGCCGCATGCAGCACGACCTGTTCCACGTCTATACGGTGGATCAGCACACCATCATGGTGGTGCGCAACCTGCGCCGCTTCATGATGGCCGAGCACGCGCACGAGTACCCGTTCTGCAGCCAGCTGATGAGCCAGTTCGAAAGCCCGTGGCTGCTGATCGTGGCGGCGCTCTTTCACGACATCGCCAAGGGGCGCGGTGGCGACCATTCCGTGCTGGGCGAGCGCGACATCCTGCGCTTCTGCCGCAGCTACGGCATCGAGGGCGAAGACCGGCAACTGCTGGGCTTTCTGGTCCGCGAACACCTCACCATGTCGATGACCGCCCAGAAAAAGGACATCGCCGACCCCGACGTGGTGGCCGAATTCGCCCGGCGCGTGCAGACTCCGCGCCAGCTCAGCGCCCTGTACCTGCTGACCGTGGCCGACATCCGCGCCACCAGCGCCCGCATCTGGAACGCCTGGAAGGGCAAGCTGCTGGAAGATCTCTACCGCATCACCCTCGCCCACCTGACCGGCCCGACCTCCCTGCCCGGCGTGCAGCGCGACGAACGCCAGCAGGCCGCCGCCACCCTGCTGCGCGAACGCGGCCTGGCCGACGAGGACTGGCAGCCCTTCTGGGATTCGCTGGACATTGGCTACTTTCTGCGTCACGATCCGGAAGACCTGGCCTGGCACACCGAAGTCCTGCACCGGCACGCCAATGCCCGCAGCACCGCCGTGTACACCCGCGAAAGCGGCGTGGGCGAAGGCATCGAGTTTCTGATTTTCACCGAGGACCGGCCTGCCCTCTTTGCCTGCATCTGCCGCTTTTTCGAGCAGCAGCGCCTGTCCATTCTGGAAGCACGCGTGCACACCACCCGGCACGGCATGGCGCTGGACAGTTTCGAGGTCATGCCCGCCGACCAGCGCCCGGTGCCTGTCGAGCAGCGCACACGCATGGAAGCTGCGCTGACGCGGCTGCTGGCCACGCCCACGCCGGCCGAAGAACTCAAGCCAGCCGGCCGCAGCCGTCTGTCGCGCCGCTCGCGTGCCTTCCCGCTGCCGCCACGCATCGATCTGCGCCCGGATGATTCCGGCCAGCGTTATCTGCTGTCGGTCACGGCCACTGATCGTCCCGGCCTGCTCTACGACATGGCGCGCATTCTGGCCGAAAACACGGTGGAACTCTTTGGCGCCCGCATTGCCACGCTGGGCGAACGTGCCGAAGATACCTTCACCATCGGGTCCGACAACCTGCGGACCGAGGCGGAGCGGCTGCAGCTGGAGAAGGCGCTGCTGGAGGTTCTGTAGTAAGACCTCTGGTCTGGTCTTGCCTGGTGGCAAGACGGCTTCAGGCAAGGCGGTACGCGTTACGAAAGACGGCTTCGGGTGGGGCGGTATATCCTTGCACAAAGACGGCTTCGAGCGGGGGCGGTATATCTTGCACAAAGACGACTTCGAGCGGGGCGGTATATCTTGCACAAAGACGACTTCGAGCGGGGCGGCACGGGAAGCGGGAGGCTCCTGCGGCTCATACGCTCACTGAAGCTTTGTTGCCCACGACCTG
>ERZ773010.479-NODE-479-length-28032-cov-5.648962_pt1 | contig 28032 bp, 22 predicted proteins | sample MGYA00580842_ERZ773010 | MGnify/ENA primary metagenome ERZ773010 (study PRJEB29015, sample SAMEA2737982) | human oral metagenome | biome: human oral; feature: human-associated habitat; material: dental | place: China | collected 2107 ...
GATTAGGAAGAACCAAATCAATTATAAAATAGAAGTTTTGCAGATTCCTAAAAACCGCCTCGGTGCTAAGCTTGTTCCGCTTCATATCAAGGATATTACGGATAAGGAGCAGTATGAAATATTGAAAATGAGAATGCTCTCGCAGGATTATTATCGTCAGAAAGGAGAGGGAAGACCCACGAAAAAAGACCGTAGGGATATGAGTGATTTTTTAGATAATGATAATGAGGAAGAGGACGACTGGGATGCTTTTTTTCTCGATATAGAGAATGAAGAAGACGAGGAATAAACTTTGTATTTATAAAAAGAAAATCCATAACTTTGCAAAAACTTTATTTTGAATAAAATAGATACCATTATTTACGCATTTGCGGCTGTGTTTATGGGGATTTATCTCTATCAATACCCTGAGTATTATATATATATCATAGGGATTTTTTTCTCGTTTCTTATCCTTAATATTCTAATTTTTAGGATGTATAAAGGATTAAAGAAAATGTCTATGGCTGTGATGGCTTTCATGGCTATGAATTTTGGGAAAGATATTCTTTGGGCGTTTTTGTGGATGTTTGTGATTAAGAAAAATGAGGTTTTAGTGATGTTTTTGGCTCTTGTTTTTCTTTTATTATCCATACCTCTGTACCATTCTGTGCTTAGAGAAATAAAGAATAATCAAAAATCTGATAAAAATCAATTATAATTATTTTTAAAACTTAATTTATTTAAGTATATTTGCAAATCAATAAAAATAAGAAATGAACCAGAGAATTTATTCACTATTTTTTGTTTTGATGTTCATGCTGTTTGGGAATACTGCTCTTGCTAGTGAACATGCAGATGGAGGTGAAAAAGCCTTTAATCCTTCTGAACTTATCAATCATCACATTTATGATACTCATGAGTGGCATATTGCTACTTTGAATGAAGGTGAAGAGGGAGAATTTCATATTACTATTCCTTTGCCAGTAATTGTAAAAGATGGGAAAGGTTGGCATGTTTTCATGTCAAGTAGTGTGGCTCATGGAGAAGTAATAGATGGATATACTTTGGAGCATGGTGTTTTAGTGAATAAAGAAGGTTTGGAAAAAGCACAAATTCCAGATTTGTTCAAAGGAAGAGAAAAGGTATTTTACGACCTTTCTATTACTAAGAATGTTTTTGCATTGTTCATTTCTGTTTTGATTATTTTAGGATTATTCATTTCAATGGCAAATTCTTACAAGAAGTCTTTGGTGCCTACTGGAGTAGCGAGATTTTTCGAACCTGTTGTGCTATTGATAAGAGATGGAATTGCGATTCCAAATATCGGTTCTAAACATTATAAGAAGTTTATGCCGTTCTTATTGACTATATTCTTCTTTATTTGGTTGAATAACTTATTAGGACTTGTTCCGTTTTTCCCTGGAGGGGCTAACCTTACGGGTAATATAGCGGTTACATTAGTCCTTTCTTTATTTACAGTGTTTACTATTTTGCTTAATGCAAATAAAGACTATTGGAAGCATATTCTTTGGCCACCGGTTCCGTTTTTGCTTAAGCCAATTATGATTCCGCTGGAGATTATAGGAATTTTTACTAAGCCATTCTCGTTGACCATGCGTCTTATGGCGAATATTACAGCTGGACACATTATGATTTTAAGTATAATTTCATTGATATTTATTTTCAAAAATGCAGCTTTAGGAGCGGTTTCTGTGCCATTAGCTTTATTCGTTTCTATCTTGGAATTGTTAGTTGCGGCTTTACAAGCATATATATTTACAATATTATCAGCTTTATATATCGGTATTGCAGTAGCAGAACATAGTCACGATGATGCACATGGGCATGCAGAAGGACATTAAAAAAAGAATTTTAATTTTTAATAATAATTTTAACTAAATATTTTTTATTATGGAAGCAGTAAAAGAAACAGTACATGCATTGTCTTTCTTGAATTATGCGGCAATTTCAATTGCTGTATTAGGAGTAGCTTACGGTATTTCTAAAATTGGTTCTCACGCGATGGATGCTATCGCTAGACAACCAGAAGCAGCTGATAAGGTGCAAGCAGCGATGTTGATCGCTTGTGGTCTTATTGAAGGTGCTGGACTTATCGGATTGATTTTCAGTGCTCCGTTCATGAAAGGATAATCAAAAATCCTAATAATCTTGGTAACACGGTTGGTGCTTACCAAGATTATTTTAAAATTTTGTATTAAAAAATATTTAAAGTAAAATAAAAAAATAAAATAATTTAGAAATGATAACACCGGGATTAGGTTTAGTTTTTTGGATGACTCTTACTTTTGCTGTATTGATGTTTCTTTTGGCAAAATATGCATGGAAACCAATTCTTAATGCACTTAATGAGAGAGAAACAACAATCGTAGATGCTCTTAACCAAGCTAAATTGGCAAGAGAGGAAGTTCAGAATTTAAAAGCTGAAAACGAAAGAATTATCCAAGAAGCTAAAATAGAAAAGGATAATATATTGAGAGAAGCAAGAGAAATCAGAGATAGAATGATTAACGAAGCGAAAGATACAGCTAAAGTAGAAGGAGAGAAAATGATAGAGGCTGCGAGACATTCTATCGCTATGGAAAAGGCTGCTGCTATAGATGATATGAAAAAGCAGATCAGTTCTTTATCTGTAGATATTGCTGAGACTATATTGAAGAAAAAATTGGATAATAAAGATGCCCAAAATGATTTAGTGGCTAATTTATTAAATGATAAAAACTTAAACTAATCCTTATGAGTAACACAACAAAAGTTGCTAAAAGATACGCTCAGGGATTGTTGGATTTTACAACAGAAACTGGCAACACGGAGACTGTATTCAATGAAATGAAAGATGTGGCAGAAACTATTTCTGGTTCTAAAGAATTGAGAAGTTTTTTCGCTACGCCTATTATCGATTACAGAAGAAAACAGAATGTTGCAAGTGAGATTTTTTCTAAGTTTTCTGTTGTAACTAAAAACATGATTACCCTTGTTATCAAGCAGGGAAGAGAAAAATATTTAGAAGATATTGCTAAAGAATATATTGAGAAAGTAGAGGAAATGAATGGTGTGCAAAAAGCAACCTTGACAACTGCTGAAGAACTTTCCCAACAGAGCATAGAACAGATTGTAAAATCTTCATCTTTAATAGATGCAAATAAGAAGTATAAGATAAAGTCTATAATAAAACCAGAGCTTATCGGTGGGTATATCCTAAGAGTAGGAGACCAGCAGATTGATAACTCGGTGAGAACACACTTGGCTAATCTTAGAAAAGAATTTCAACTTAATTAGAAAAAACAACCAATAAAATGGCAGGAATAAATCCAGCAGAAGTATCTGCAATATTGAAACAACAGTTAGCAAATTTTGATACTCAGTCTAATGTAGAAGAGGTAGGAACCGTATTACAAGTAGGAGATGGTATTGCTCGTATTTATGGTTTGGAAAATGTACAGTACGGAGAATTAGTAAAATTTGAAAGTGGAGTTGAAGGAATTGTATTAAACCTTGAAGAGGATAATGTAGGGGTAGCTCTACTTGGAGAATCTAAGAGAGTAAAAGAAGGTGATACAGTAAATAGAACTAAAAGAATTTCTTCTATCAAAGTAGGAGAAGGGCTTTTGGGAAGAGTAGTAGACACTTTGGGTAATCCTATCGATGGAAAAGGTCCTATTGGAGGTGATTTATACGATATGCCTTTGGAGAGAAAAGCTCCTGGGGTTATCTATCGTCAGCCTGTTAATGAGCCTTTGCAAACAGGTATCGTTGCGATAGACTCTATGATTCCTATCGGAAGAGGACAGAGAGAGTTGATTATTGGTGACCGTCAGACAGGTAAAACTACGGTAGCAATAGATACTATCCTAAACCAAAAAGAATTTTATGATGCAGGTCAGCCTGTATTCTGTATATATGTAGCAGTAGGACAAAAAGGTTCTACAGTAGCTCAAATCGTAAGAACACTAGAAGAAAGAGGTGCAATGGCTTATACTGTAGTAGTAGCAGCTAACGCTTCTGACCCTTCTCCAATGCAGGTGTACGCTCCTATGGCAGGGGCTGCTATCGGGGAGTATTTTAGAGATACAGGACGCCCAGCATTGATAGTTTATGATGATTTATCTAAACAAGCGGTAGCATATAGAGAGCTGTCACTTCTATTAAGAAGACCACCAGGGCGTGAGGCTTATCCTGGGGATGTATTCTACCTTCACTCAAGATTGCTAGAAAGAGCAGCGAAAATCATCAAAGATGATACTATCGCATCTCAAATGAATGACCTTCCTGAAACATTAAAACCTATGGTAAAAGGTGGTGGTTCATTGACGGCTCTTCCTATCATCGAGACTCAGGCAGGGGATGTATCTGCATATATTCCTACCAATGTGATTTCCATTACAGATGGGCAGATTTTCTTGGAGTCTGATTTATTCAACTCAGGGGTAAGACCAGCGATTAATGTGGGTATCTCTGTATCAAGGGTAGGGGGTAATGCTCAGATTAAATCAATGAAGAAAGTTTCAGGAACATTGAAACTTGACCAAGCTCAATATAAAGAATTAGAAGCATTTGCTAAATTCGGTTCTGACTTAGATGCTGCTACTTTGGCGGTAATTTCTAAGGGAGAAAAGAATGTGGAAATTCTAAAACAACCAGTAAACTCACCGCTTCCAGTGGAAGACCAAGTAGCGATGATTTATGCTGGAACAGAAAACTTGTTAAAAGACATTCCTGTAGCAAAAGTTAGAACATTCCAAAAAGAATATGTAGGATTATTAAAAACTGCACATCCAGAGGTAATGTCTGCGCTAAAAGCTGGTAAAATCGATAAAGATTTGACAGAGGTGTTGAAACAAGTGGCATTAGATTTAGTAGCGAAATACAATAATTAAAATATAAACCAATTTGTTCTAAATTTTTGGAACATAAAAAAGTAAGTTTATCAGATGGCGAATTTAAAGGAGATTAGAGGCAGAATAACATCTATATCATCTACGATGCAGATTACGAGTGCGATGAAGATGGTTTCGGCAGCGAAACTAAAAAAAGCACAAGATGCCATTACGATGCTTAGACCTTATTCTGAAAAACTTCAGGAACTTATTCAAAAAGTGAGTACAGGTTCTGAAGGAAGTTTGTCAGAGTATGCTCAGAAAAGAGAAGTCAAAAAAATACTTTATATCGCTATTTCTTCTAATAGAGGTTTGGCAGGAGCTTTTAACTCATCAGTGATTAAAGAGCTGAATGCTAATTATAAACAAAAAGAAGATGTAGAAATAGAAGTTCTTACGATAGGGAAGAAGGTTTTCGATGCAGTGAGAAGAGTAAGAACAGTGTATGATAACCAAAGTTCTATTTACGATAGTGTAAGTTTTGAGGCTGTTTCTAAACTGACTAGTGCTGTGATGAAAGACTTCAGTGAAGGAATTTTTGATGAAGTGTATTTGGTTTATAATAAATTTATCAATGCAGCAACACAGGAGGTAAGAACTGAACAGTTATTACCGATTACGATGCCAGAACAAGCTGAAGAGGATGCAGAATCAGACTACATCTTTGAACCTGATAAGCAGACTATATTGGAAACATTGATTCCTAAGTCTATAAAAACTCAGGTTTATAAGGCGTTATTAGATTCTATAGCGTCTGAGCATGGAGCAAGGATGACCGCGATGCATAAAGCGACAGACAATGCTAATGCTCTGAAAAATGAACTCGTTATCTTCTATAACAAGGCTCGTCAGGCTGCAATTACTAATGAAATCTTGGAAATCGTTTCTGGTGCAGAAGCATTGAAAAAAGGATAAGATTATATCATAATATAAGGTTTTAAAGTTGAAAATGAGTATCAGAAAAACTGATACTCATTTTTTATGCACAATCATGATTGTTTAATTTTATTTTGTTTATTCGTGGTGTGTTTTTTAGTGTTGTTTAATTGTAAATTAAGGTAAAATGATATTAAATTTTATAACCTGTTTATTTATAGTGTATTAGAATGAGTGTGGAAAACTTTCATAAGAGATGATTTTTATAGAGAGTATTTATTTCTACTTTTGCAAATACTAATCTGAAAAAGTATCATCATGGGAATATTTGATAAAAGAGAAAATTACAAACCGTTTGAATATCCAGAAATCATGCAGTTTGTAGATTCCATGAATAAGTCCTTCTGGGTGCATTCTGAGGTGGAATTTACAGCTGATATTCAGGATTTCAAAGCGAATTTGAGTCCGATAGAAAAAGAAGCTGTAAAGAGAGCCTTGCTGGGAATAGCACAAGTGGAGGTTTCTGTGAAAACTTTTTGGGGAGACCTTTACGACCTTTTCCCAAAGCCAGAGTTTAATGGACTTGGGGCCACTTTTGCCGAATGTGAGTTCCGTCATTCGGAAGCATATTCTAGATTGCTGGAAGTATTAGGATACAATAATGAGTTTGAAAACTTGTTAGAAGTTCCTATTTTCAAGGAAAGAAATCAAGTCTTGAAAGAATATCTTTCTAAGAATAAAGAAAATGCGTTGGAGAGAATTTTGTTTTTCACTCTGATTATAGAAAATGCTTCTTTGTTCAGCCAGTTTGCAACTATTTTGTCATTTACTCGTTTTAAGGGATATATGAAAAATGTGGCGAATATCATCGCTTGGACATCCGTTGATGAGCAGACACATGCCAATGCAGGAATTTTTATCATCAAAAAGATTTTTGAGGAAAATCCAGACATGAAGGAAAGAGGAATGAAGGAGATAGAAGGCTTTATGAAAAACTATATAGAGCTGGAAGACAAGATGTTAGATTGGATTTTTGAAAATGGTGAACTTGACTTTTTCAGTAAAAAAGACTTGGCTAACTATATGAGATACAGGCTGGATGACTCTTTGGTGCAGCTGGGCTTGGGCAGACCTTTTGGAATAACAGGAGATGAAATAAAGCCGATGCTTTGGTTTGAAGAAGAAGTTTTCGCGAATGAGCTGGATGATTTCTTTGCGAAAAGACCAACAGCGTATACCAAGCACGATAAATCCATCACGGAGGACGATTTATTCTAAACTCTAAAAAAAACAATAATAAGCCATGTATAGTAGAATTCAACAAGAGAAAGAATTGAGCCTAAATGATGACTTTCGTTTGGGTAAGTATATCTATATGGGAATGGGATTAGTGGGAGAGCATAGAGTGTGTATTTCAGTGGGTTATAAAATAGAATATTGCATAAAAAAAGCAAAACAATTTGCGGAAGAAGACCCAAATGTGAAATTTACCCATGTCAATAAAGTGAAAGTAGGAGAGCTGGAACCTTGTGAAAGATTTGAGATTTCTGATGGAATTTAGAAAAGCTGAGCAAGCGGATTTTGAGCAGATTTGGGAGATAATTTCTTTTGCAAAGGAAACTCGTAAAAACGAAGGCAGCACCCAGTGGCAGGATGGCTATCCAAATGAAGAAACGATACAAAATGATATTCAGAAAGGATATGGTTTTGTTTTTGAGGAAGAGGGCGCTGTGAATCTTTATGTAGCCATTATTTTAGACAAAGAGCCAGCTTATGAAGAGCTAAAAAACTGGGAAGGGCAGGGAGATTATCTTACGCTCCACAGAATAGCAGTTTCCAAAGAAGCAAAGGGAAAAGGTTTGGGACAAAAAGTCCTGCAAGAAGCCGAAAAATTAGCAAAAGAAAAGGGAATAGAGAGTATCCGCATAGATACGAATTTTGACAATATTCCGATGCTGAAAATTATAGAAAAAGAAGGCTATAAATACCGAGGAGAAGTGTATTTCCGAGGCAGCGCTAGAAAAGCATTTGAGAAAATTTTAAAATAAATTATATTTAGAACAGAGAAAAAAGCGATGGAAGAAAAAACAAACATTTGGTGGTTCAATGAAGAATCAGAACAAATGCTTAACAGAGGATATTTACTAAAAGGCGAAACATTAGAAGGGGCAATAGATAGAATAACTGAAGCCGCAGCAAAGAGGCTGTATAAACCAGAATTAAAGGAGGCTTTTAAGGAAATGATTGTTAAAGGATGGATTTCTTTTTCATCTCCTGTATGGGCAAATATGGGGACGCAGAGAGGGCTTCCTATTTCGTGTTTCAATGTCCATGTGCCAGACAGCATAGAGGGAATTACCCACAAAATGGGAGAAGTTATCATGCAGACCAAGATAGGTGGCGGAACTTCGGGGTATTTCGGCGAGCTGAGACATAGAGGAACAGCAGTTACGGATAATGGTAAATCTTCTGGAGCAGTTTCTTTCATGAAGTTATTTGATACCGCAATGGATGTGGTATCACAGGGAGGCGTGAGAAGAGGGGCTTTTGCAGCGTATTTGGATATAGACCATGATGATGTAGAGGAATTTTTGCAAATCCGAGATATCGGCAACCCTATTCAGAATTTGTTCATGGGGGTTTGTGTACCAGATTACTGGATGCACGAAATGATAGAGGGCGACACGGACAAACGAAGAATTTGGGCTAAAGTATTGGAAAGCCGCCAGCAGAAAGGGATGCCATATATTTTCTTTACGGATAATGTAAATAGAAATAAACCGCAAGTTTATAAAGATAAAGGATTGACTATCAATGCTTCTAATCTTTGTTCCGAAATCATGCTGCCTTCCACAGCGGACGAAAGTTTCATTTGTTGTCTGTCTTCCATGAATTTGGAGCTTTATGATGAGTGGAAAGATACCAATGCGGTTAAATTGGCTATTTACTTCCTTGATGCAGTTTTATCTGAATTTATTGAGAAAACAGAAGGGAATTATTACCTTTCGGCTGCGAGAAATTTTGCAATTCGCCACCGTGCTTTAGGATTAGGAGTTTTGGGGTATCATTCTTATTTACAGCGAAATATGATTCCTTTTGAAAGCATGGAAGCAAAAATGTTTAACGCAAAAGTATTTAAACAAATCCAAGAGCAGTCCTTAGCAGCTTCTAAGGAATTAGCTGAAATCTACGGCGAGCCAGAATTGATGAAAGGTTATGGACTGAGAAATGCGACTACTATGGCGATAGCACCTACGACATCCAGCTCGGCTATTTTAGGGCAGACTTCACCAGGGATAGAGCCTTTTGCATCCAACTACTATAAGGCTGGTTTGGCGAAAGGAAATTTCATTAGAAAAAATAAATATTTAGCTAAGTTGTTGGAAGAAAAAGGATTGGATACGGAAGATGTTTGGAGAGATATAATGCTAAATCATGGTTCTGTTCAGCATATGACCCAGCTTACACAAGAGGAAAAAGATGTGTTTAAGACCTTTAAGGAGATTTCACCTTTGGAAATCGTAACTCAGGCGGCACAGAGACAACAATATATAGACCAAGCGCAATCTTTAAACCTAAATATTCCATCTTCTATGCCGATAAAAGATGTGAATAAAGTGATAATAGACGCTTGGAAATTGGGAGTGAAAACGCTTTATTATCAGCGTTCGCAGTCTGTTTCTAAGGAATTAGTTGTCAATTTTATGAATTGTTCAAGTTGTGAAGCATAAAAATAAAACCGAGAAAATTATTCTCGGTTTTTATTTTTTTTAGAGAAGAAAAAAGCACTCAATTTTTGAGTGCTTTTTTGTAGTATAAACTATTCTTTAATTTCATTTTTCTCTTTTCCTTTAAGAAAATCATAGGCAAGAAGCGATGCGATGAATATGGTAGAAAAAGTACCAGAAACAATTCCAAGCAGTAAGGCAAACATGAAGCCTCTCAAGTTTTCTCCACCGAAAATAAATATTGCTAAAATAACTAATAATACCGTAAATGAGGTGTTTATCGTTCTTCCTAATGTGCTGGAAATAGCATCATTAAATAATTCTGTAAGTGTTCTGGATTTCCCCTCTTTTAAGTATTCTCGGATTCGGTCAAAGATAATTACGGTATCATTGATTGAATAACCCAATATCGTTAAGATAGCAGCAATAAAATCTTGGTTGATTTCCATATTGAACGGCATTACATTATAAAATAATGAAAATGAACCTAAAATGATGATGGAGTCAAACGCAAGCCCAATAATTGCTCCCAATGAAAACTGCCATTTTCTAAATCTTATTAAAATATAGGCAAAAATACCTACTAATGAAGCTATTACAGATAATGCCCCGCCTGTTTTTATATCATCCGCCACGGTAGGCCCTACTTTGGTAGAGGAAACAATACCAATTGGATTTCTATCCGTTGTTTTGAATTCTTCCAAACTCAGCTGAGATGGCAGTTCGTTTTTCAGACCTGTGTAAAGTTTCTGCTCTATTTCTTGGTCAGCAGCTAATGATTCATCATCAATTTTATAATCTGTGGTTATTTTTAATTGCTGTGCATTTCCGAAAGTTTTGATGTCAATAGAGCTGTTTTCTCCTTTATCATTTTTGAAAACATTTGAAAGACTTTCTTTTACCTTTTCAGTGTCTATATCTTTGTCAAATCTAATGACAAAACTTCTTCCTCCGGTAAAATCTATTCCGTATTTAAATCCATTAACAGCAATAGAACTAATGGAAACAGCAACAAGAAGCGCAGAAAGAACATATGCGATTTTTCTTTTTTTAACAAAATTTATCCAAATATTTCGGAATAAATTTTTCGTCATCGGTGTCCATACAGAAAGAGATTTGCCTTTGTTCAATCTGCTGAAAATCATTACCCTTGACAATAATACCGAAGTGAAAAGAGTCATAATCAAACCGATGAGCAATGTTACCGCAAATCCTTGTATAGGACCAGTTCCGAAGACATAAAGGACAACCGCCGTAAGGATGGAAGTAAGCTGTCCATCGATAATTGCCGACAAAGCATCATTAAATCCATCTGTGTAGGCTTGTTTGATGTTTTTTCCTGCAAAAAGCTGTTCTTTTGTCCTTTCATAGATGATTACATTGGTATCCACAGCCATAGCCATTGTCAAAACAATACCAGCAATCCCTGGCAGGGTAAGGGTGGCATCCATGGAATCCATAATTCCGAAAAGGAAAAACAGGTTAAAAATCATAGCGATAACAGCATAAACTCCCGCACCGCCGTAGTAGAAAATAATATAAGCAATGATGATGCAGAATGCCGCAGCAAATGACCAAAGCCCCGCCTGAATAGACTCATCCCCGAGAGATGGCCCCACTACATCGGCCTGAACGATTTTTGCACTTGCAGGAAGTTTCCCTGCGGCCAATACATTTACTAAATCCTCTGCCTCTTCCTGAGTAAAATTCCCAGTAATCTGTGAACTTCCATTAGGAATAGGCTGATTTACATTCGGGGCTGTATATACTCGGTTATCCAGAGTAATCGCGATAGGTCTTCCCACATTCTTTTCTGTAAGGGTTTTCCATTCTTTAGTTCCGTTGGCATCCATCTGCATATCAACCACTACTCTTCTATGCTGGTCAAAATCTACTCTAGCGCTTTCCACAGCCCCATCAATAGGTGCTTTTTTGTTTATATTACTTCTGATAGCGTATAGGGATAATTGCTCAGGTGTCTGTGAATCAGGCTTATAAGCCCACATGAACTCCGTATATTTTATATTAGGAAGTCTGTTTTCTTTAGCAATTTTACTATTTAAAATTTTGTTTATCGCTGCTGTATCAGATAGTTTTACATTTGCAACGATATTAGGGCTGATTTGATTTAAGTTAAGAGCTTTAATAAAATTAAAATTATTCTGAACTCCCATAGAATCGCCTTTTGCAGCAACTACTGAAGCTATTTTTTCAAGATAAGGCGCCACTTCATCAATTTGCTGAACTTCCCAAAATTGAAGTTTAGCAGAAGTCTGAAGCAGTTGCTTTACCCTGTCAATATCCTTAATCCCAGGCATCTCTACCAAAATTCTTCCCGTTCCAGGAACTTGCTGTACATTAGGCTGTGTAACGCCCATTTTATCAATACGGGTTCTGATAACCTCATAGGCAGCCCCTATACTGGTGTTTATTTTATTGGTAATGATTTTTTTAACTTCTTCATCAGGAGTGTTGAACTTAATTTCACTGCTTAAATTCTGTGTTCCAAATATTTCTGGATTAGAGAGTTTTAAGTTTGCTCCCTTTTCTTTATTTACTGCATCAAATTGAGTAAAGAAATTCTCAATATAAGAATTCGTAGAACTGGTCTGAACTTTATCTGTTCTATCCAAAGCCTCTATTAAGATGGGATTTGCAGAATAATTGGTTAAATTATTTACCAAATCTCTTTGGTTGATTTCTAAAAGCACATTGATTCCGCCTTTCAGGTCAAGCCCGAGCTTCATTTCGCGCTCTTTGGCATTGGTATAGTATAATTTCGTAAAATAAAGATTCAGCGTGTCTTTGGATAGTTTTTCAATTTCCTTTTGATACTTTTCCGTGTTGTTTCCTGCCGCTGCTTTTGCCTCTGTTTCTATTTTGTTGGCATACCAAGTAGGTAAGAGCTCATTAAGGCAAATAAGCCCAAGAGCGACTGCAATAGTGGTAATAAGTCCTTTTCCCTGCATTGTTGTTAAATTATTTTTAAATTTAATCGGCAAATATAATGATTTTTAATAAAATATCTTTTGGACATTAAAAAATATTAGATTTTTTCCTGAAAAAATTTCTACCTTTAACGAAAAATTTCAACTATGAATTTAGAACAAATTCTCAATTATAGACGCTCTGTGCGATACTATAGCGACACAAAAAGGATAGATACAGAAAAGGTGGCTCATTGCCTGAGGCTGGCGCAGCTGGCACCTACAAGTTCCAATATGCAGCTCTATGAAATGTACCATATCACGGATAAAGATATGCTCAAGAAATTGGCTTCTGCGTGTTTGGAGCAGAGTTCAGCAGATACAGCGCAGGAGATGGTGGTTTTCGTGACTCGGCAGGATTTACACCGTAAGCGGGAAAAAGAAATGCTGCGTTTAGAAATAGAAAATATCAAGAGAACCAGCCCAGTGGAAAAACAAGAAAAACGCATAAAAAAGTGGGGAATGTATTACGAAAAATTACTTCCAATTATCTATTCTCGTTTTTTTGGAATTTTAGGAATAGCCCGAAAAATAACAGCGCTGGGAATTGGACTTTTTCGCCCTATGATGAGGCAGGTTTCGGAGGCGGATATGCGCGTAGTGGTGCATAAAAGCTGTGGTTTGGTAGCTCAGACCTTCATGCTGGCAATGGCGGAGCAGGGCTATGACACTTGCCCATTAGAAGGCTTTGACAGTTTAAGAGTGAAAAAACTGCTCAAACTGCCCTATGGTGCAGAAATCAATATGGTCGTAACCTGTGGAATCCGCGAAGAAAAGGGCGTTTGGGGAGATAGAACCAGACTTCCTTTTGAAGAAGTGTATAGAAAAATATAAGTCAAAATTATTTTGATTCAAAAGTTGAATTTATACTAAAATTCTTTCTATTTTTACACCAAATTTTTTTTACTGAATGTACCTCATTTTTGACACCGAAACTACGGGATTACCCCAGAATTTTAATGCTCCTTTATCAGATTCTGACAACTGGCCTAGGATGGTGCAGATTGCTTGGCAGCTGCATGATGAAAACGGCGAACTGATAGAGAATCAGGACTATATCATAAAGCCAGAGGGCTATGATATTCCCTTCAATGCGACCAGAATTCACGGAATTTCCACTAAAATGGCGCAGGAACAGGGAAGGGACTTGCAGGAAGTTTTGGAGGAGTTCACCGAAGTGCTCAAGAAAACCAAAGTGGTGGCAGGGCACAATATAGATTTTGACTATAAAATCGTAGGTGCAGAGCTTTTCCGAAAAGGGATAGAGAATACATTAGAAAAAACACCTTCTGCCGATACTATGGAGCTGGGGACAGATTTTTGTCAGCTGAGCGGAGGAAAAAACGGAAGATACAAATCACCAAAATTAGAGGAACTTTACGAAAAACTCTATGGTAAAAAATTTGATGAAGCCCATAACGCTGCCGCCGATGTGAATGCTACGGCTCAGGTTTTCTTTGAGATGATGCGTATCGGCATTATCCCAGCAGAAAATCTTAAAATTTCTCAAGAGCAGCTGGAAGCCTACCAAAATCTTCATCCTAATCCCATCAAGCCTTTTGCAATCGTCATCAGACGACAGGTAGAGGATTTTAACAAGAAGAAAAAAACGGTAGATTTTGGGGATACGGATGAGGTGGAAATTGGGGATTACTTTAATTTTCATAATCATAGTATTTTTTCGTCTTTACAATCGACCACTTCCATAGAAGATTTGATAAATAAAGCCAAATCCGATAATTTCCCAGCTGTGGGAATGGTGGATTTGGGGAATATGATGGGGGCTTTTAAGTTTATTTCCGAAGTGGAAAATTATAATTCCAAGGTTAAAAAAGCCCATCAAGAATACATTGACCAAAAACAAAAAGCCGAAGAAGAAGGCGTAGAATTTTCTGAAACAGAACCACAGCAGAAAACGATAATTCCTGTTCTGGGGTGTGAGTTTTATATCTCGGACAGACCCGAGCAGAAGCAGTTTACCAAAGATGACCCAGACAGAAGGACAAATATGGTGCTGCTGGCGAAGAATTTTACAGGTTATAAAAACTTGGCAAAACTCTCAAGTATAGGTTTTGTTAAAGGATTTTATTTCGGTGTTCCGCGGATTTCCAGACAGATGATTTCGCAGTATAAAGAGGGGCTTATCGCGGTTACTTCTGGGATTTCTGGTGATATTCCAGATGCGATTTTGAATTTTGGGGAGCAGAAAGGGGAAGAACTTTTCAAGTGGTGGAAAGATGAATTTGGCGAGGATTTCTATGTGCAGATTCAGAATCATGGTCTGTACGAAGAAGAGCATGTGAACCAAACTTTGCTCCAGTTTGCAGAAAAATATGATGTCAAAATTTTAGCCCAAAACGAAACTTTTTATACAGAAAAATCCGATGCTGATATTCAGGATATCGTAAGCTGTATAAAAGATGGAGAAAAACTCTCAACGCCCATTGGTAGAGGTTTTGGGAAGAGGAGGGGACTGACTTCGCAGGAGTTTTATATAAAAAATACGGAAGAAATCAAACAGGCTTTTCGCCAGTATCCAGATGCATTTGAGGCATATACGGAGCTGTTGCAGAAATTTGAGCCTTATACCTTGAAGCGAGATGTTTTGCTTCCTGAATTTGATATTCCGCAGGAGTTTCAGCACGAAGATGACTTGAAAGATGGTGGAAAACGCGGAGAAAACGCCTATCTACGGCATTTGACCTATGAAGGAGCAAAGAAAAAATATGAAGAAATCACGGATGAAATAGCAGAGCGTTTGGATTTTGAACTGGAAGTAATCGCTAAAACGGGCTATCCAGGGTATTTCCTTATCGTTCAGGATTTTTGTAACGAAGCCAAAAACATGGGCGTTTCTGTGGGGCCTGGGCGTGGTTCTGCGGCAGGTTCTGCGGTGGCGTACTGCATCGGAATTACCAATGTAGACCCTATAAAATACGACCTCCTTTTTGAGCGTTTTCTGAATCCAGAGCGTATTTCCATGCCCGATATTGATATAGATTTTGATGATGAGGGAAGGGACAGAATCATCAAATGGGTGATTGATAAATATGGGCAAAGTAATGTGGCTCAGATTATTACCTATTCTGTTTTGGGTGGAAAATCTGCGATAAAGGATGCAGGAAGAGTATTGGATGTGCCGATTTTTGAAACAAATAACATCGCAAAACTCGTTCCGTCCGTGCCAGGGATGAACATTGCAAAAGCTCTTTCGAAATACGATAAATTAAAGGATGAGGACAAAGTTTTGGTGGATGAGATGAAGGCTATCTTGGAGAACCCGAAAGACAGCCGCTATCGTGTTTTGGATTCTGCAAGAAAAATGGAAGGTTGTATCAGAAACACAGGAATTCACGCCTGTGGGGTGATTATCACGCCTGAGGATATTTCCAATCTTGTTCCTATTTCCATTGCGGCGAAAGATGCCGATATTTTGGTCTCTCAGTTTGATAACTCGGTGGCGGAGAGTGCAGGACTGCTGAAAATGGACTTCCTCGGTTTGAGGACTTTGACCATTATCAAAGATGCTTTGAAACTCATTAAACAAAGATATAATATCGATATAAATCCAGATGAAATTCCGCTGGATGATGCGAAGACTTATCAGCTCTTTAAGGAAGGAAGGACAGTCGGGATTTTCCAATACGAAAGTGCTGGAATGCAGAAATATATGAGGGATCTGAAACCAACGGTTTTCGCTGACCTTATTGCGATGAACGCGCTGTACAGACCAGGGCCGATAAAATACATCCCGAACTTTATCAACAGAAAGCACGGAGTAGAAGAAATAGTCTATGACCTCCCAGAAACAGAGGAATATCTGAAAGAAACTTACGGAATTACCGTTTATCAGGAGCAGGTGATGCTTTTGTCACAGAAATTGGCCAACTTTACCAAAGGTGAAGCCGATACCCTGCGTAAAGCCATGGGAAAAAAGCAGAGAAATGTCTTGGATAAAATGTATCCGAAATTCATAGAAGGAGGAAAGGCGAATAATCTGGATGAAACGAAATTACAGAAAATCTGGAAAGACTGGGAGGCGTTCGCAGAGTATGCTTTTAACAAGTCGCACTCCACATGTTACGCACTGATAGCCTATCATACAGCTTACCTAAAAGCCAACTACCCAGCCGAATATATGGCGAGTGTGATGAGTAATAACATTAACAACACAGCCCAAATCACCATGTTTATGGAAGACTGTAAGTCTATGGGCGTGGATGTTCTGGGGCCAGATGTGAATGAAAGTCAATATAAATTCTCGGTGAACGAGAAAGGGCAGATTCGTTTCGGACTTGGGGCGATAAAGGGAATAGGCGAGGGGCCGAGCGAAGCCATAGATCAGGAAAGACAAAAAGGCAAATTCAAGGATGTTTTTGATTTTTTTGAGCGGGTTTCTTCATCGCAGGTGAACAAGCGAGTGGTGGAAGGACTGGTAATGGCAGGGGCTTTTGATGAGCTGGACACTTACCACAGAGCCCAGTATTTTGAACCAGACAGCTCGGGAAGGACAACCATTGAAAAACTCCTGAAATACGGACAAAGTTTTAACGAAAATAAAGGCTCTGTTGAGAACTCTCTGTTTGCAGATATGATGGAAGAAGTTCAAATTGAGAGATTTAAGGTTAATAATTCTCCGGAGTGGCCTAATATGTTTAAACTCAATAAAGAGAAAGAAACTATCGGGTTTTATCTTTCCGCCCACCCAATGGATGAATTCAAGTACCAATACCAGTTTTTACAGGGAAATTTCAGCAGGGAAAATATTTTAGAAAATAAAAACATAGAACTTCAAGAATCCCATTCGATAGAGGATAATGCAGAAATATCCGACGGCGAAATGTTAGACTCTGTGGAAGATTTCAATGAAGAAAATGAGGAAATAGCAGAAGAGAAAGCAAAAAAGGTAGAGCCCAAAGGAGCTTACAACCTTTTAAACCTTGATGAGGTAGAAGCCTATAAGACAACAGCCATAGCAACACACACGCCGCCTGACCCTTCTGCATCTTGGAAGGATAGACAGAATAGAGCCGATAATGGTAAGGAGTTTATAGTAGCAGGGCTTATTACAGATTACTCTATTCGGGATGCCCAGCGCAGTGGGGAAAAAGTGGCTTTTCTTACTTTGGAGGACTACACAGGTTCGTACTCTTTCCGTTTGGGGGACAGGGATTACATGAAACTGAAGGACAAAATAGCAGTGCAGAGATTTGTGATTTTAAAGATAAAATACGCCGTGCTGCAAGATGGGAGATGTTTCATCAATGTAATAGATGTTCTGGAGCTGAGTGAGACTTTTAACAATTTCGCAAAGTCTATGACGGTGGTAGTTCCTCTTAATGAACTCCAAAAGGAAGATTTAGAATTTTTCAAGAATAGTATTTTGAAGGAGAAAGGAAATCAAAGACTTTATTTTTATATCAAAAATCCAGCTGATGATACTGGAGTAAAGCTCCTTTCCTCCGAGTATAAGATAGAAATAAGTGATGAGATGCTACGGGCGCTGAGCCATGCTAATAAGTATCAAGTATACTTGAATTAAAGGGGGCGCATTTTCCTCCTGAAATTATTTTTCGGCAGGAATAAAGCTAAATGATTTTTATTGATTAGATTTGCAAAAATTTGTGATAAATGATAGCAATTTTAAAGAAGGAACTCTGGGTATATTTTGGGAATTGGAGTGCATGGGGCATCATCGCTGCTTTTAGTTTTATAGGAAGTCTATTCCTATTTTTCTTTGATAATAATTTCAACTTTTTTGAGATAGGCAGCAGTTCTATGCAGAGCTATTTTGTTTTAGTTCCTTGGCTTTTTATATTCCTTATTCCTGCACTCAGCATGCGGTCTCTGGCAGAAGAGCAGCAGTCGGGAACGCTCAGTTGGCTTTTCTCACAGCCTGTGAAGGTTTCGGAGATAGTTAGGGGCAAGTTCCTGGCAGTCTGGTTTATAGGGATAATGTGTCTTTTACCTTCGCTGGTGTATTTCTACACGCTCTATACCCTGAGCATTCCTGAGGGAAACATAGATTTAGGGATGACTTTTGGCGGTTATTTAGGATTAACGGTATTGGTAGGCGCTTTTGCTGCGGTGGGCATATTGGCTTCGGCGGTGTCTTCCAATCAGATAATGGCGTATCTGTCGGGAGTTTTCATGTGCTTTATCCTTTACTTCGGTATTGAGCAGCTGGCTTCTTATAAACTGCTGGGCGGGGTAGATTATATTCTGCAGAATTTTGGGTTTTATTATCATTATACGGCTTTCACCAGAGGGCTGGTAGATACTCAGGATGCGGCTTATTTTGTGTTGGTTATGGTTTTGTGTTTAGGATTGGCGGCGTTCTTTGTAGAAAGAAAAAAATAAGATTTAGGCATTATGAACAAGAATAAGATATTATATATTACGGCTGTTGCCCTCTTGTTAGGGCTTATTTTCGGGGTTGTTTCTAAAAGGTTGGATTTGACCCAAGAGAAGCGCTACACCCTTACGGAGGCTACCATAAAGACCTTGAAATCCGTAAAAAAACCGATGATGATAGAAGTCTATCTCGATGGTGACTTCCCTGCAAGTTTCAAGCAGCTGCAGAACGAAACCAAATTCATACTGGAAGAATTCCGCAAAATCAATCCTAAAATTGATTATAAATTCCGCGATCCTATCAAAGAAAAAATATCAAGAGATACCCTGATGGCTATGGGGATGCAGCCTTCCATACTTCCAGATATGAAAGACGGAAAGATTTCCGAGATAGTCCTCTTCCCGTATGCTGCCGTAAAGTATAACACCTACGGCTCTTCCATACCTCTGATAGTAGAGCAGTCTGGGCTGGATGCTTCTGAACAGCTCAACAGGTCTATTGAAAGCCTTGAATACAGCTTTGTCTCCACCATTAAAGCTATGGTTACGGAGCAGAGAAAGAATATCGGTTTTCTGGTAAATCATCAGGAGCTGGGGCCTCTTCAGTTTCAGGGATTCTTGAGTTTGGCTTTGGATAATTATAACATCGGTCCCATTATCCCTAAAAATAGCGGAGGACTTACGATGGAGGATGTCCCTACACTTAGAAAGATGGATGCTTTGGTCATTGCTAAACCTCGAAAGCCATTTACAGACCAAGAAAAACTGATTCTTGACCAATATATTATGAACGGAGGGCGGACGCTCTGGATGCTCGATGTAATAAATGCCGAAATGGACACCCTCTACCATGCCAAAAAGATTATGGCATATCCGCAGGACCTTAATCTCACGGACTTTATGTTCAACTATGGACTAAGGATAAATTCCGCCCTCGTAAAGGACTTCCAGAAGGCGGCACTCAGAACCATCGTGGTGGGAGAGGTGGCAGGAAATCCGCAGTATGCCAATCTGCTTTGGCCTTACTTTCCTATCGGTATCAATGAAACTAATAATCCCATTACCCGAAACATCAACCCTGTTAAATTTGAATTTCCTACCGCGATAGATACCCTCGGCAGAAAGGACATCAAGACCAAAGTCCTCTACGAGTCCAGTCCCAGAACTACCCTCAAAACCGTTCCCAATTATGTGGAACTAAACGAGATTCAGAATCTGGACAGCCTTACCATCATGGAAAAACCTAGCACTCCCAAGATATTTGCGGTAGCCTTAGAGGGTAAATTCTCCTCTGCCTACGCCAGCCGAAGTGAGCGGAACGAGTATCCGAACTTTAAGAACAAAAGTGCTGAAAACAAAATGATAGTAATCTCTGATGGAGATGTAGCCCGCAATGCTGTATTAAAGGGCGAGCCGCTGCCATTGGGAGAAGACTTATATACCAACCAGCGCTATGGGAATGCACAGTTTCTCAGAAATGCATTGGATTTCCTCTTGGATGATGACAATCTCATAGACCTGCGCAGTAGGAGCGTAGAGATACGCCTTCTGGATCAGAAGCTGATAAATGATGAAAAATCCTATTGGCAGTGGTTTAATCTCCTCCTGCCGCTGCTTTTCATCGGTGGTTTAGGCGGTCTCTTCTTCTGGCTGAGAAAGAAAAAATTTGGCTGATAGTATTTTTTATAGTTAATGATAAAGTGAAAGCTGGAAGGCTGGGATATTCATAAAACCTAATCTTCCGGCTTTCTTTTGTTTTCCTATTTTTGTCCGCATTCCGCTAATGAGCCGTTACTGATACACCATAATAAATTAAATCAAAATTGCTGGAAATTTTCAGAATTGGCCATTCAGGGTGTCGGGAAGTGCAAACTACAGGGTGTGGTTTGTATTTTTTGTTAAAAAATTAGAAGATACAGGGTGTATCTTGGACATTCAGAGTGTCGGGAAATACAAACTACAGGGTGTGGTTTGCGTTTTTTTGAAAAAAAATAGGAGCTACAGGGTGTGTCTTGGACTTTTAGGGTGTCAGGAAGTGCAAACTACAGGGTGTAGTTTGTGTTTTTTTGTTAAAAAATTAGAAGATACAGGGTGTGTCTTGGACTTTCAGGGTGTCTGGGAATGCAAACTACAGGGTGTGGTTTATATTTCTCAACACTTTGAAATAGCAATCCCAAAAAATGCTGGTCATTGCTTTTAGGTTAAAATAATGAAAACCAGCAGGAGCGATGGTTTTTCAAATAAAAAATGCCCCCAAAAAGGGAGCATTTTGTTTAATTGCGGATTATTTAAAATCCTTATCCGTTGCTTTATTGATTTCGTATGATTTTACATCAAAGTTCATTTCTATACCGCCCATATTCTGGCTGATTTTGAAAGGACGCTTCACTCCAGAAACCTCTTTGTAATCCGAGTAGTAAGTAGGAATTATGATTTCCTGCCCCTGCATATTCTGCGTTTCGGACTCGCCTGTTTTTAGTCCAGTTTTTACGCTGTAGAAGTAAGTCTTGTTTCCTTTTTTTACGGCATAAACTTCTTCTCCGTTCATGTTTTCAATGCCTCTTAATGTCGTATTTTTAGCATTGAAATCCAGCTCTGGGAAGATGTTTTTATTTGCGGAAAGTTCTTCTTTCAACTCTGCTGGTAGAGGCTGTTTTTGTCCTTGCACCACCATGTATCCGTCTTTACCGTCAAAAACTAATTTCTGCATACTCTGTCCCATCATTTTCATCTCTACAAATGTTTTTCCTCCTTTTGCTGCTAAAGTAACGGTTTCTATAGTCATTCCTTGTACTGATGCAGAAGAATTCATCTGTAATGAATTGATTTTCTCTACATTTGCTTTTCCTCCGATAGCAGCGATGTATTTCTGTCCGATGGATTCAGCGGTAACGTCCGCAGCTATTTTCTTTGTTTCTGGTTTGGAAGCAGGATTCGCAAATTTGTCAAAATATTTCACAGGATAGCCTAACTTCTCTAAACCTTCTGCGATTTCAGAGCCTTTTCCAGCCACGAAAATTCTACTTTGGTTAGGAAGAATATTGGCTTTTGCAGCAGCAGAAACATCAGCAGTAGTTACTTTATCTATGGATTTCAAATAATTAGCATAGAAATCGGAAGGAAGGCTGTAAAGTCTTTCATTAAGAGCAAACCTAGCGATAGTTTCAGGTTTTTCTAATGACATGATGAACTCTCCTTTTAGTTTCGCTTTTGCATTGGCTAATTCCTCTGGTTTTATTTGAGAAATACCTTTTAATTCGTTCATGAATTCTACGACAGCCTTGTCTGTTACTTCGTTTCTCACACTTGCATTAGCAGTGAAGCTTGGGCTGTATTTGCTTGTAGAAAGGCGAGAATAAGCTCCATAAGTATAGCCGTTTTTCTCACGAAGATTCATGAACAATCTAGCTTCGCCACCGCCACCAAGGATATAGTTAGCAATCACTCCGCTAAAATATTGTGGGTCTTTCATTTGGAGAGTGGTAGGGTTTCCTACACGGATAACAGACTGCACGGCTGTAGGTACATCTACGATGTTGATTTCCGTAGCAGGTAGTTTTTTAGCTGGTTCTAATGCAGCGAATTTAGTTCCAGATTTCTTCCATTTTCCGAATTCTTTTTCTACTAATTTTTTGATTTCGGAAGTTTTTACATCTCCTACAATTACTAGATAAGCGTTGTCTGGTGCATAGTATTTTTTATAAAAATCATGAACATCTTTCAGCTGGATTTTATTGATGCTTTCCTCAGTTGCAAATTCACCGAGAGCTGTGTTTTTACCATAAGTAAGCGCATTATCAACTCGTCTAGCGATTTCACCAGCATCTTTTTCTTTTGTTTTTAATCCCTCGATGGTTCTTTCTTTGGATTTATTCACTTCTTCCGCAGAGAACTTTGGATTGATAATAGCATCCGCCATTAGGCTAATAACCTGCGTAGAGTATTTAGAAAGGGTATTAGCTCCTGCTCCTTCTGAAGAAAAACTAAGATAAGCTCCTAAGAAATCAATTTTTTTGTTGAATTCTTCTTTGCTTAGTTTAGTAGTTCCCATGCCAAGCTGGTCAGCCATGATTTCTCCAACACCTACAATATTTCCTTCATAAACAGGAGGTCTGTCTATAGTAAGACGGATATTTACTCTTGGAAGTTTGTTGTTTTCTACTACCAGTACAGTAAGTCCGTTTTTAAGTTTAAAAGTGCTGGGCTTTGCAATGTTGATAGCAGGTGTAGGGCCTGGTTTAGGCATTGCATTGATGTCAATATTTTGTGCATAGACCATTCCAGAAAATAGGAAAGCGGCTGCGATATATTTAATGTTTTTCATTGGTCAATTATTTTTTAGGTAAGTAGTTAATGATAGCTCTTTGGTTGCTGTTCAGGTATTTTCTGGCAGCATTTCTCAAATCTTCTCTCGTGATAGAGCGATAGATGTTGATTTCTTCGTTAATCAAGTTGGTATTTCCTTTTAGTAAATAGCTGTCTGCTAGTGTATTGGCGATACCTTGCACAGAAGAGTTAGCATTTACGAAATCATTTTCCACTTGGTTTTGAAGTTTTTGATAATCTTCCTCTGAGATTAAATCTGTCTGAAGTTTTTTGATTTCAGCATCGATGTCTTTTTTCAAAACATCTTTTGAAGTATTTCCCATAGGAATAGCGAAGAAAGCAAAGATACTATGGTCTACCAATCCAAGGTTGAACGCCTCTACAGCCAGTGCTTTTTTCTCATTATCTACTAGTTTTTTATAAAGAACAGAAGATTTACCTTTGCTTAGGTAGCTTCCCAGCATGCTTAGGATGTAAGCGTCTCTCTCCTTTTCAGCAGGTGTTCTGTAAGCGAAGATATAGGCTGGAATCTGGATGTTAGCATCATATACTGTTTCCTCAAACTCTTGCGTAATAGGAGTTTCTTTTGGGAAATTACGAGTAATAGGCGTTCCTTTTGGGATGCTGCCGAAATATTCGTTAATCCATTTTTTAGTCTGCTCTGGTTTGATGTCTCCAGCGACTACCAATGTAGCATTGTTAGGAATGTAATATTTCTTAAAGAAAGCATTAAATTCTTCTAATTTTGCTGAATTTAAATCTTCCATAGAACCGATAACAGTTCCTTTATAAGGGTGTTTTTTGAACAAAGTAGTAAGAATAGCGTTGAAAAGCCCACCATAAGGCTGGTTGTCCATTCTTAGCCTTTTTTCTTCTTTTACTACTTCTCTCTGAGTATCTACTCCAATCTGATTGATAACAGGGTGTCTTAGTCTTTCTGCTTCCATCCAAAGCCCGAGCTGTTCGTTGTTAGAAGGGAAAGTTTCATAGTAATAAGTGCGGTCAGGGTCTGTATTAGCGTTGTTAGAACCTCCATTAGCAGATACTATTTTGAACCATTCGCCTCGTTTGATGTTTTTAGTTCCTTCAAATAAAAGGTGCTCAAAAAAGTGTGCGAAACCAGTTCTCCCAGCGGCTTCATCCTTTGCACCCACATGGTACATTACCGAAGTGGTCACCACAGGAGCAGAATTGTCTTGGTGTAAAATCACATGTAACCCATTTGGCAAATCATATTCTTCAAACTTGATTTGCTGCGCATTAAACAGCATTGCGAAAGAAGCTGCCATTGCGATTGATAGAAATCTTTTTCTCATAAAAATTTAAATTTTACTCTATTAGTATAAAAAATAATGAAACTGTTACAAAGGAATAAAAAAAAATTGAAAAATAAAATAGCAAACGGACTAATAAACGATTTTTGAGCAAAAAAAATTAATCAATTTTAACAATATAGCATGTGATTTTTAACAAATTAAAATTTACTTTTGCATTCGATATTATGAGGAATATTTTATTGTTTTTTATTTTATGTCAGGCAGGTATAGTTTTTGGGCAGGAGAACTATAAAATACTGATGCACAAAGGAAATAAAAACTTTGACCAAAAAAACTACGATGAGGCTTCTCAGCTTTATTCAGAGGCATCTCAGCAGAAAGCAAAGGATTTCGGCTCGCATTATAATTTAGGGAATGCATTTTACCGAAAAGAAATGTATGAGGATGCCATTGCTCAATACGAAAAGTCATTAGAATATGCAGAGAATGAAAGCCAGAGAGTTTCGGCACTTTATAACATGGGAAATGCTTATTTTCAGCAGGGAAACAGCAAGAAGGCGGTAGATTTTTACAAAAAAGCATTAAAATTAGACCCAGATAATGATAAAATTCTGCATAACCTTAGAATAGCTCAGAAGAAAGAGGAAAAAAAGCAAAATCAATCTGAAAAGAAATCGCAGAAAGAACAAAATCAGCAGGATGATCAACAACAAAATAATAATCAGCAGCAAGATATAGACAGATATTCTCCTGAAAAAGATAGGTTCAGAAAAGAGAATGATGAAAATAAGCAAGAGCAAGACTCTGAAAATCAACTTAAAAAACAAGAAAAAAGAGAGGAAGAAGAACTTCTGAAACAAATCGGTGAAAGAGAGCAGCATGCGGCAAGAAGGGCTTTAGGAAGCCGTGGATACGCAAATCCGCGGAGTAATGAGAAAGACTGGTAAATGAGGCAAATAAATTACATATTATTTTTATTTTTTTCTTCCATATCGGGCTATGGACAGGTTAGCCTTATATCTGCCACTAATACCAGAGAATACAAAGTAAGGGAGCCTTTCAACCTAAGTATAGGCATGGAAATAGCGGGAGATATACACCAGCAGACGCCTATAAAACTGCCGGATTTATCCAAATTTGAGGTTTTAGGAAATGCTTCGGAAGCCTTTACATTTATAGACCCAGAAACAGGTGTGCAGGTGAAACAGATTGTCTATCAGTTGATTCTATTGCCCAAACAGACTGGGAAAATAAAGATAGGCAGCGCCTTGGTTCAGGTCAATGGAAAGGTATACCGTTCCGATGCATTTGATATCATTGTGAAAGACGGCGGTAGAAGAAGATTTGAAGAAAATTCCCTCAGAGAAGTCCATCTTTCCATGGAAACGGAAAATAGAGAAGTTTATGAAAACCAGCCTGTTGTGGTGGTTCTGAAAGCATACGGAAGGAATTTTGATGATTTTAGAAAAGTTCATGATATTCGGTTTCCTGCTGTAAAAGGGGATTTGTATCCGATAAGCACGGCAAGGCAGGATGTCAGCATAGAAAATGAAGAAATAGCCTCTCAAATAATAGGTTCGTTTGTGGTTTTCCCAGAGAAATCGGGAGAATTTTCTATTTTGCCAGCATTGGCGAAACTTAATAATGATAAAATATCTTCCAATAGACTGAAAATCAATGTGAAAAAACTTCCGGATAATGCTCCTGAAAGTTTTAAAAATGCAGTAGGGGAGTTTAAAATAGAGCTGACAGCACCGAATAAAAAAGAAATTGAAATAGACAAACCTTTTGATGTATTTGTAAAGCTCTCAGGCGAGGGAAATTTAAAATCCATTGCTCTTCCAAAAATCATAGAATCAGCAGATTATAGTGTATTAAAACCAAAACAGGAAGCAGATATTCAGACTAAATCTAAAGGGCTTTTAGGGGAAATTACAGAGCATTATCTCATTGTTCCTAAAAAAGAAGGAGAAATTATCGTTAAAATAGAGGATTTTACTTTTTTCAATTTAAAAGAAGAAAAATACAAAACCCTGAAAACAGATGAGCTGAGAATCAATTCTATAAAACCAAAAGAGCCTGAAAAACAGAACTTTGTAATGGAAGGGCTGGAAGAAACAGGGCATATATTGAAGAAAGTGACTTTGTTGCCTATTTCCAATGAAGAAAAGAAGGAAGGTTTCAACTGGCAAAGGATTTTGGCAGGTTCGTTTTTGGGTATTATGTTGTTGGTTTTGTTAAGGTTAAGAAGAAAAAAATCCTCAGTAAAAATAGAAAATAAATTAGAAAAAATAACGACCATAGCCGAAACCGAAGAATTATTAAAGGAAAATATTTCTATTGGGAAAGAGTATTATTTTGGGGCGATAAAAAATGCTGTGGACAAGAGGGATTCTGCAAGTTTCTTTGAAAACTATCAGGAACTTCATGAAGAAGCTGAAAATCAAATAAAAAGGCTGAAAAACCAAACTATTTTAGAGTTTTTAGAAGAAGCAGAAAGTGCTGATTTTGTGAAGGATTTTGAGAAATTTAGAACAAAAATTCAAGAAGCAAAATATGCTCCTGTTCATGGGGATTTATATGAATTCTATAATGACATCGTCAAATTTTACACTAAAATTATGGAATAGTTAAAAAATATTCATATTTTTGAGAAATTTTTAAAAACTAATCTATGCTAGAGTCTATCTCATTTGACGAAATTATCACATGTTTTTTGGTTTTATTTGCCATTATTGATGCTATTGGTTCTATTCCTATTTTTGTGAGTTTAAGGAAAAAATTTGGAAAAATAGAATCCGAAAAAGCAACCATTGTAGCTACAGGGATTATGCTCTCTTTTTTATTTTTGGGAGATAAATTATTGAAAGTCATAGGTTTAGATATCAATTCTTTTGCTATCGCTGGTGCTTTCGTTGTTTTCATCATTGCACTAGAAATGATATTGGGCATAGATATTCATAAAAACGAAGAAATGCAAGCAGCTTCTATCATTCCTATCGCGTTTCCTTTGGTGGCGGGAGCAGGTTCCCTTACAGCAACGCTTTCGCTTCGTGCAAATTATCATGTTATCAATATTGTCATTGCTATTTTGCTCAACATGCTATTTGTTTATATCATTTTAAAATCATCTGACTTTTTGTCCAAAAAAATAAACGAAGGGACACTTATGGTTCTCAAAAAAGCATTTGGCATAATTTTGTTGGCAATCTCCATTAAAATGTTTATGGCTAATTTAGTTCAGCTGATAAACACTTTTTCTAACCAAATAAATTAGAATAAATGGAACAGACTAACAGAGTAGAAGAATTTTATAAAAAACTGAGAATCAATTTAGAAGAACATCATAATTTTCCAGAAAATTATCTCTACAAGTTCATTCTCATCAACGACAGCGAGAGACTTGCCGAGATTTACAGAATATTTGACGGCTTAGAATACAGCATCACGACTAATGAAAGCAGTAATGCTAAATACATAAGCTGTAGTATTTCCTGCTTCGTTTTGGATGCAGACCATGTAATTAAGCTTTACAAAGAAGTGGCTAAAATAGAAGGAGTTATCATGTTATAACTCCTTTTTATATATTCAAATCTTTTTTAGGATT
>ERZ773010.486-NODE-486-length-27757-cov-5.167641_pt1 | contig 27757 bp, 16 predicted proteins | sample MGYA00580842_ERZ773010 | MGnify/ENA primary metagenome ERZ773010 (study PRJEB29015, sample SAMEA2737982) | human oral metagenome | biome: human oral; feature: human-associated habitat; material: dental | place: China | collected 2107 ...
ACAACGACGTTTACTATAACCTCAACGGACAGCGCGTAAGCAATCCGCAAAAGGGTGTTTACATCCATAACGGCAAGAAGGTGATTATCAAATAAGGATAAGAATATGGAGAAGAAAACATATAAAAAGGCCCTAACCAAGAAAGTGTTCTTGGCCATAGAACCACTGATGCTTGTTGCCAGTCCTGGAGTTGGTGGGGAGTACGATCCCAGCAAACCTATAGATGGTAAAGGCTCAAACTTCTTCGAAGAAGAGGATAGCGAGGAGACCGAGACGTTAGACAAATTCTCCGCATGGAAGAACTAGGCCCATCAGCACAACAATATCTACAACCCATATAAAGGTTGTTCATCACCAATAAAGAGTTAATGAATGTTTTATGGGGAAGCGAATAAACGCTTCCCCATTCTTCTTAGGCACATCAGCCGTCCTTAGGTATCCCCTATCTTTCGCAGGGTTAAAAGCCATTCACCTACATCCAAGCCCGTCTGCCCCACTCTACCTTTACTTGCCTGATTACTTGGTAGTTGTCCAACCACCAAGAGTCATTCTGGTGCATATTTATAAAAAATATCAAGCAAACCACTTGTTTCTATTATAAATTTTATTTAACTTTGCAGCGATTAACAATGCGCCGTGTTATGTTTCTAACAGACGGTTCAAACTAGTAATCAGCATTCATCATTTACCATCACCCTAGTGGGTAGAAGTTTCTCGATACGCAACAGATGACCCAAAAAAGGGTTATCATATATAGATTTAAGGCTACAGCTGCCTTTATTATAAGAGAGAGTTTACAATTTTATACGCATTTCGAATATACTTAACTTATGCTTTTAATAGGATAAAACAAAACAAACATGATCGATAAGGCAACGTGTCTTGTCAAACTTGTCATTTGCATACCCGTCATTGGGATTATTCTGATGACATTCAACACTTAAAACAGCTTACTCACTACTGTAAGCCTGTCCCCATTTTATATATTTAGAATATTCAAGATAACAATAATTTACATTTTTAACTCATTTGTATATGAATACATTTCGACATTATTTATTGATGTTGCTATTAACGGCAATACCAATTTTGGGCTTTTCCCAAACAAACGGTGAAGTCATCACCCGTGATGGAAAAACCTATAAAGTGATTTCGGCAGCCGACGCAACACTCGCGTATCTAGGCAACACCCCCGCTGCAACAGGACATCTCGTTATCCCCGAAACAGTACTTATAAACAGCGGTGTTACATACACCGTAACCGAAACGGATTACGATGCCCTTTACAGATGTTATGGAATCACCTCCGTACAACTACCTTCTACCATCAAAAAGATTGGTCCAAACTCTTTCCCTGGAGCCAGATTGACAACAATGAACATTCCCGCATCCTTGGAAGAAATACACGAGTCGGCATGGGCTAGCATAAACGGTTTGCCTAAATTCACCGTAGACGCCAGCAGTACCAAGTTTAGTGCAGACCAAGCAGGTGCTCTTTACTCAAAAGATAAGAAGACCCTTTATGGCGTTCCTTCAAATGTGGCATTAAACAACGGTGTATATACCGTCGACGAGAACGTTGAGACAATCATCAAAGCTGTCTTCCTAGATATTACAGGACTTAAGAAGATTGTATTTCCTAAGAACCTAAAAGAAATCAAGGAAGGCTACCCCACCATCGCACCCACTTCATCCATCACCGAATTCGAAATCGCAACTGGTGGAACTACCGACTTTAAGGTCATCGATGGCGTACTCTTTAAAGGTACTGAACTCGTTTTATACCCCAGAAGCAAGGAAACAACCCCATATCAAGTGCCTGCTGGCATCAAGTCTGTCGCTCGTTATGCCATCTCTAACAGTTCCCTTATGAAGGCTATCGACCTTAACGAAGTGACCAAGTTGGCAGACGCAGCCATTTACGCAGCAGCCAAACTCACCTCTATCACCCTACCTAAGGGTATTAAACCTTTCGATGACACCACAAAAGAAGGCTTGTACGAAGGTTGTTTTGAAGCCTGCCAGAACATTGCAGAATACAAAGTTCCAGCAGAAAACGAGTACTTTTCTGCCAAAGACGGCGTTATTTACTCAAAAGACGAGCAAACATTATACTTCTATCCCCCAAGCAAAACGGGCGATACCTACATTATACCCGGAACGGTAAAGACAATTGGTTCACGCGCGTTTCAAGGTTCCAAGTTCATTAAAAGAATGAACATCCCCAAGAATGTGGTAACCATTAACGCTGAGGCTTTCCGTGAAATTACAGAGCTAGAAAGTGTTACTTACGATCCCGAATCGGAGATTAACAAGATTGCGTATTACACTTTCAGAGGCTGCACAAAGCTAAAAGAAGTTACGCTGCCCAAAAAACTTAACGAGCTTGACGAAGTTTTCTATTTGTGTAGCAACCTTGAAACCGTTAATATCCCTGCTGGTGCAACGCTAAAAACCATCAAATCGCAGGCGCTCAAAACCAATACGAAGCTGAAAGCATTTAACTTCCTTGGCGAATGTGCATTAACCGAAATTCAGGACAATGCCTTTGTGGGCCTCAAGGATCTTAAAACGTTCAGTTTCCCAAAATCTGTTACTGCCATTGGAACCAACGCTTTCGGTGGCTGCCAAAGTCTGGAGACTGTAAGTTTCGATAAAGATGCAGAAATAGTAGCCATCGGTTCAGGTGCTTTTGCTGACTGTGGTCTAAAGAATTTCAATGTTCCCAAAAAGGTAAGTAAGATTGAAAGAGAGGCCTTCCGTAACTGTACGGCACTATCTGAGGTTAACATTACCGAGACCACAACCGAAATCAGCCCCGAGGCTTTCAAGTATTGCACGAACCTTACCGACATCAATGTAGATAAGAAGAATACCGTATACTCTAGCGTCGATGGCTACCTGCTATCACAAAATAAAAAGACGCTCATCATCTTCCCAACTGGTAAGGCAAACGATCAGTTCACACTGCTCCCACCCTCTATCACTGCCATTGGCGAATACGCTTTCTACGACTGTAAAAAGCTGAAGAACGTTACCATCCCCAACAAAGTAACGTCTATCGGTAAGCGTGCTTTTGGTCTTTGCGACAACCTCAATACTGTTACCTTCCTTTGCGATCAGATGATCAACCCTACCAACATTGCCCAAGGAACCAATCAGATGGCTTTCGATGATGGAACACAACAGACCCAGAACGCTTTTGGAAAAATCCATATCAATGTACGTCAAGACAAGCTTGCTCAGTACAAAGCAGACGAATTCTACAAGAAGTTTGCCTCTACAAGTCCTTCGTTCACTGATGGTACAGAAGAATATATCGCGGTTTCAGACAAGGCCGTAAACCTTCTCAGCACCAGGCGCACCGACTATACTTTCGTATTGCCTACGGAAGTTGAGCACAGTGGCACGAAATACGCCGTTAGCCTCATTGGCGACTATGCCTTCCAAAATGCACCCAGCAACGTAAAAGAGGTAGTTGTTAAGAGCAACGTTAAGTACATTGGCGCAAAAGCTTTCATACCCAATGCAGGTAACATTGAGAGCGTATTCTTCATCGAGAGTGCTCCCACCAAGAGTATGTTGAGTACTACTCGTTTCGAACTTGACGAGACAGGAGACAACTACAACGAGTTTGCCAACAACACTCGGATCTACGTAAAGAAGTCGGCACTCACCGCATACCAAACGGCTTGGAAAAAGATGGTGTACGACACCGCAACAGGTACGGAGAAAGTAAGTGATTTCAACTTCACTTCGCGCATTGACTATAAAATCAAGGACGTGAAGATTGCTACCAAGTATGGCACCTTCGCACGTGAGTTCGACACCGATTTCAGCGACTACTACGCAACAAACAACAACACTAAGATTGCCGCTTTCGTAGCTGGTTCGAAAATAGAGAATGGCCCTGCCGACTATGGAACAGCTACCATGCACATCAGGATGACCAGTATCGACCTTAACGGTGGTGCTGCAGACTCTTATGCTTACGTTCCTGCAAAAACAGGCGTACTGCTGAAAGTGCTCGATTCGAATGTTGCTGCCACTCCCGCCGACTTCTACTACACGATCGGCGAAAAGGATAACACCACCTATAATGTAACAAAGAACATCATGAATGGTGTAACGGTTAACCCCACCAACGTGGCTGCCACTGCTAGTTCGCCTGTATATGTGATGCAAAAGGGTACGTTCCAAAAGGTAACAACCAACATATCCAACTTCTCCGTACACAAGGCTTACCTCAAGCTAAACAATCCTAGCGGTGCAAAGGTGATATTCCACTTCGACGACGACGCCACAACAGGCATCGAAGACATAACCATCGATGGTGAGAACAAGGGCAACGACACCTTCTACAACCTCAACGGCCAACGCGTAAGCAATCCGCAAAGAGGCATCTATATTCATAATGGCAAGAAAGTTATCATCAAATAATGTACGAAACAATGAAAAAGAAACTATATATTGAGCCCAAAACTTACAATATAAGCTTGGCAACCGAACAGCTGATGATAACAGCCAGCCCTGGTGTAGGCGATGGTTACGACCCGGGTGCGGGTATAGACAGCAAAGGCTCGAACTACTTCGACGAAGACGAAGAAGAGGAAGAAGAACCGCAATACCCATTCTCCGTATGGAAATACTAGACTGCAAACATCCTTTGAAACTACAACACTGCCCCTAAAGCGGTTTGTAGGATACAAAGAAAAAAGCTAAAACCCAAGAAGGGGAGCGACTATTCGCTCCCCTTCTTCTTTTTAATATGGTGAATATACGTAGGTGGGCCGAGATAAATGGTCTACAATCTAGGCTATATAAATGCGTCAAATCTACGTAAATTCGAAATAAAATACGATGCTTTTTTGAACAAGATTAGATAAAAAGCGAATAGTTATCTCACCAACTACCGTGTAGCGGTTGTTATAACAAGTTTTTCTTAACCCGAATTCTCGTAGCGTTTGATACCAGCTTGGCACGATCTGGGCCGTTCATTCCACAGCCTATCACCGCCAACAACTTATCCTTCCTACCTCCAAACACCATCTTTCATACCCCACTCGTTAAGCCCTTGTTGTGAGCTTTTTAAGCTCCCGCTTTGTTACAGCTAAGATGGAACCCTGTTCCAGCTAAGTTGGAATCGTGTTCCAATTCAACTGGAACAGCATTCCAGATAACATGGAACAGCCGTCCAAAACATATATAACACGGCGATTAATCTAATAATGCATCATCAGGGCTTAGAAGACGCATTTTCAGAACGATGAAAATGCAAACGACAAAGGGACTAGTTGGCGAGTTCGGGATAAAATACCTCGCCTTTTTGAACAAGACTAGACTAGTAAACGAAGGGCTATCTCGCCAACTAGCACTACGCATTAGTTGGCACAACAATTGTCTCTTATCCCGAACTCGCACATTTTACCGACATCAAAGCCACTGTGGCAACTTGTCGAGATGTATGCCGTTGCTGCCCTTAACGAGAATATAATGGTTCTCGGGACGATGCTTTTTAAGCTCGGCTATCACTTCTTCCACATCGTTAAACTTGCGGAAGGCACAATGCGTGCGGGCAAACTCGGGGCCAACAAGCCACACCTCGTCGAGTGCTAGTTGCGAAAGCTGGTCGGCAATGGCCTGATGTGCACTCTTGCTAACAGCTCCCAGTTCGAGCATGTCGCCCAAAATGGCCATCTTGTGCGGCACTTCCATGTCGTGAAAGTTATTCAGAGCCACGCTCATACTTGTGGGGTTGGCGTTGTAGGCATCCATAATCAGCTTGTTGTGCGCCGTTTCTTCCAGCTGCGAACGGTTGTTGCTGGGCACGTAATGGGCCAAAGCGTGGTTCGCTTCATCAGCCGATACGCCTAGATAAAGGCCTACGCTGATGGCTGCAAGCATGTTTAGCACGTTGTATGCTCCAACAAGGTGGGTCTGAACCTCGTTCCACGCACCGCCTTCGCGTTGCCAAGCGAACCGCAAGAACGGTGCAGCCGACACCACTTTCCCGCTAACGAAGAGGTCGGGGCTGGCTGGCGTACCATACTTGACGAGGTCTAGCCCCTCGGCAATACCCATCAGGTGAGGGTTATTGGCATCAACAAACACCTTTCCGCGCTTGCTTTGGCGCATAAAGTCGTATAGTTCGCCCTTGGTTTTCACCACTCCTTCGAACGACCCGAAGCCTTGCAGGTGGGCCATACCTACGTTGGTGATGAGTGCGAGGTCGGGTTCAACCAACTCAACCAGCGTTTTAATGTCGCCAGGATGACTCGCTCCCATCTCCACAACGGCCACTTCGTGCTCGGGTTTAAGGCGTAATAGGGTCTTGGGAACACCAATATCGTTGTTGAAATTGCCCAAAGTGTACAGCACGTTATACTTCTCGCCCAGCACGGCAGCCAGTAATTCCTTCGTGGTTGTTTTGCCGTTGGTGCCCGTTATGCCCACGATGCGCGTACCAAGGATACGACGATGATGGCGCGCCAGCAGTTGGAAGGCGCGCAAAACGTTGTCTACCAATATATATCGTTCGTCTCCCTGCACACAATATTCGGCCTCGTCTAGCACGGCAAAGGCGCAACCTTGTTGCAAAGCTGCAGCAGCAAACTTGTTTCCATTGAACGATTCGCCCTTGAGAGCGAAGAAAATGCTACCCGCAGGACAGTCGCGGCTGTCGGTGGTAACCACAGGGTGGCGTTCAAAAATCTTATATAATTGTTCTGTTGTCATGTTCTTTCTTCTATAGTGGCTACTTCTGCAAAAAAGCGCAGCAGCCTATTGACACACTCGCAAACTTATCTTTGGCCTTGCGTTACTCGTCTATTTTCAACTCTTTACGATATTCGCGCAATCGCTTAAGCAACTGTTTGGTAACCTTTTCCGTACCTGGCTTGCCATAGATGTTGTTCAGCTCGTCGGGGTCGGTCTGCAAGTCGTACAGCTCGTAATAATCTATGTCGGCATCATCGCGGAAGTAATTGATTTTCTTCAACGACTGATACGTGTAATATTCGCTGGTTCCGGGTGTGCGTTGATACTTGTTTTCTTGCACGGCACGGTCGCTTCCCTTGCCATAGAAATGAATGAGCTTGTAGCGTTCGTTGCGCACACCATCATGTTTACGCACCAAATGATAGGTTGGATAGTCGTAATAATGGTAGTAAAGGTCTTTTCGCCAGTCCTTCACATTTGTGCCGTTGAACAGTGGTCGCAGACTACGGCCACTCATCTCTGTGGGCTTTTTCACCCCCGCAAGGTCAAGAAAGGTGGGCGCAAAGTCGATGTTCTGCACCAATTGATTGCATTCCGTTCCCTCTTTTATGTGCCCGGGATAGCTGATAATTAGTGGCGTGTGGAACGATTCTTCGTACATGAACCGCTTATCAAACCATCCGTGTTCGCCCATATAGAAGCCTTGGTCTGACGTGTACACCACAATGGTGTTGTCGCTAAGTCCGTTTTGTTCCAGATAGTCAAGCAGTCGGCCCACGTTGTCGTCAACAGAACGTATCACGGCAACATAGTCGCGTATGTAGTTTTGATACTTCCACTTCACCAATTCCTTGCCCGAAAGCTTAGCTTCGATAAACTTCTTGTTCCTGGGCATGTAGTATTTGTCGAAGGCCACACGTTGTTCGGGGGTAAATCTGCTTGTTTCTCCGAGCAAGGCATAATACGAATCCATGCTTTCAACATCGGCGGTGTCGAGCGTTTCGGGCACTTTCAGGTCTTGAATCATACGCATATCGTCGTCGATACGCATCTTTTGCGTGCTTGCAGCTGAGCCACGAGTGGCGTAATCGTCCCAAAACGTCTTGGGAAGTGGGAACTCTACGTCGCCATAAAGGCCAAAATACTTCTCTTCGGGCATCCAATTGCGGTGTGGGGCCTTATGATGCACCAACAGGCAGAAAGGTTTTGACTTGTCTCGACGCTCTAAAAAGTCGATGGCATGGTCGGTAATGAGTGTCGTTGCATAGCCTTTCTCTTGCTTGTACTTGCCATACTCGCGATTTGAGCAGAACACGGGGTTGTAATAAGACCCTTGGTTGTTCAGGATATGGAAGTAATCGAACCCCTTGGGACGGCATTGCATGTGCCATTTGCCTACCATACCCGTGGTGTAACCTGCTTTCTGAAGCAGTTCGCTAAAAAAGGTTCGGGTGGTATCAATGCCTTCTCCCAATTGTCGTTGCCCGTTTTGGTGACTGTAAAGACCTGTAATTAGACAAGCGCGACTAGGTGTTGACAGCGAGTTTTCTACAAAGGCCGACCTAAACAGCATGCCACGGCGTGCCAAACGGTCGATGTTGGGCGTGGGCGCAAGCTTAGATATGGCGCTGCCGTATGCACTGATGGTTTGCATGGAGTGGTCGTCACACATTATATATAATATGTTCGGACCCACAGCAGCGGCTTTTTCTGCTGCGTTTACAGGAAACGTGGCCAGTTCAGGACATTTGGGGTAGCTGGTGTCGTTGGTTTGTGCCACTGCCTTCTCAGCCGTTGTGGCCAATGCGAGAGCAGGAAGCATGGTAAGCGAGAAGTGGGATGGTAGATTCATCTTTGTGTAAGTTGGTTGTTATTGTGCACTAAACAACGTTCGCTAAAATAGCGATGGCCATGTTGGCTGCACGTTATACACTACAAAAGTACACAAAATCATGGGGATAGATGCCCTTGATGGCACATTTTTTATATTGCAAGCAAAAGTTTCTTGATTGGGTGTGGGGCTATAGATACACTTCGAACGCTGACTCAACGATGGCAGCACGTGGGGCGGAAGCTATCAAAATATCGGAAATAAAAAAAGTCCTTGAAATCTCACGACTTCAAAGACCCACACAATTTATTAACCAAAAAATAGTGGTGCCACCAGGAATCGAACCGGGGACACAAGGATTTTCAGTCCTTTGCTCTACCAACTGAGCTATGGCACCATTTTTCCATTGCGAGTGCAAAGGTAGTGATTAATTATGTAACTGGCAAATTTTGCGGAACATTTCTTTATTATTTTCTCTTCATTTGCACGTTATTCAGATTTTTGCAGTACCTTTGCACCGCATTTAAGCGAAGAAAGCCAGTTGCGAAAGCAATGTTACGGTTCGCCATTGGCATTCGTTTTGGCATCGGGATGTAGCGCAGTTGGTAGCGCACTACGTTCGGGACGTAGGGGTCGGGCGTTCGAGTCGCCTCATCCCGACCAAAATCAATCGGCCACGCATTGGGTTTCCAATGTCGTGGCCGATTGATTTTGGGGTGTGTTTTGTTGTAAAAAGCCTTATATGGTATAAAACAAAATAATCAAATTGCACATTATCTTCAATAAAATAACCTCTCATTTTGTTGAGAGGTTATGGGTGCGCCACAAGCCCAATGGCGGCTTTTGTTCAACGGTGTAATACAACCGAGGCTTATTGTATATTATCGGCAGCTCGCCGAATACGATCGGCAAGGTCTACTAGTGCGCCTTTAAGCTGGGCTTTCTCTTGCTCATTAAACGTTATCGGTTTCTTATTCCCGTCTATACCATCAAGCTTATGGTAGAGCCACGAGTTCGATTTGCCAAAGTATGTTTTAGAAAGGTCTGCCCACGAAATAGCAAGCAGAATGTCTTTTAATTGGGATTTCATTGCTTCCTCCTTTTCTTTTCATGCAATATTATTGTTACAACGATGCCTTTCTATAAGACTTGACCATACATTAGTCGAGAAAGTAACGAGTTGACATACAGGCAAGGTACAGCCACTCCTTATTCTTCTCCCTACTTCGCCTTATATATAATCTTGTTTTGTCCCGTTGTCAGCTCCAGCGTTTCCCTGTTCTCGGCAATGAAACTGTCGATGTGGCGCACACGTTTCTCTTCCAAAATCTCGTCGACGGCGATGAGAATACCCGTTTCTTCAACATCGCCGAAACCATTATTGATGGCCGTTCCGAAGAGTTTCATCGTGGGACTAAGCCCCATGTAGGCGTTAACCAACGGCGGAATGTCATATCCCAGCGCACGAATTTCGCGATTCAAGATCTTGTAGTCTTCCTTAAAGCCGGTCGCACTGAATAGCGTTTCCAACTCTTTTGGGTCGGTTTCGATGATAAGGGGCTTCATTGGCGTAATCAGGTTCTCCTTATCGTCGAAGTGTTTTTTAAGAAAATAGAGTATCATATCCCTGCCGCGGCGAATGTACGAAGGGTACATCGTCATCTTTCCAAAGAAATATTTCAGCTTAGGATTGATCACCGTGAGCGCGCCAAGCCCATCCCAGAGGTTGTCTAGTGCGAAAATGCTCTTTGCTCCTTTACGAATACTCTGGTATTCTACAGCCACAAACGAACGACCTAGCTCCACCGTGTAGGGCATATACTCGGTAAGGAAGCGGTTGGAGAACTTGAACATGTGGCTCGTTGCCAACAGCGGTTGTCCGTCGGCACCCATTTTCCAGTCCGTTCCATATATAAAGCGGTATCCCCCAATGATTTCTTCGGCATCGGGATTCCACACGATGAGCTGCTTATATCCGCCTTCCATCGTGTCAAACTCATCGATATCCATCGCCTTTCCCGTTCCTCCGCCAGCGTTTCGGAACGCTATTTCGCGCAGTCTACCGATCTCTCGCATCACGTTAGGCGAGTCTTGGGCAGTAACGATGTAAATCTCGTTATTGCTCTTGTTCGTCAGGCGCAATTGTTTATTGGGCGTGAGTTCGCTTCTCAGCTGTTCCCTGTCAACGGGTTGGATGATTTTTTCTTCCATTCTTCCTTCGGTTATCGGTTATGGCTTAGGGGTTAAGTTGTCGGTTTTGGTTGTTTGTGGGCAGTTGGTACACCATGTCTTGCACCATTTGTGCCCATTGCAAGGGCGTTCGGCTATTGTCGAACGTTTGCCAAGGAATGGGTTTTCCGATGGTGACGTTAAAGGTTTTGTGCCTGTTCTTGTACATTTCGTCTACAAGGAACAGCATGGCCACGTTGAATTTGATGCCCAAACGCTTGCAGGCGTTTGCCAAACGGTAGAAAAAGTTTGAGTTCTGCCCACCGAAGTGTATGGGCACCACGTCTCTTTTCGTTTCTACGCTCTTGGCGATAAACGTCTTTGTCCACGCTATGTCGCGTATCTCGCCCTTTGTTCTGCGGCTGCACAGACCCGCGGGAAACATCATCATGTGCTGTTCGCCCTTAAATCCAGCCTCCACCATAGCAGGGAACGCGCGACTTTGGTTGCCTGTTTTGTTGATAGGAATACATAGCGGAGCCAAACCAGGCAGGTGCATCAGCAGGTCGTTAACCAGATAACGGAAGTTGCCGTCATAGTGGCGACCCACGATTGCACCGAGAGCCACGCCATCGATGCCACCCAATGGATGGTTAGAGACGAACGTATATAGACGGCCATCATCTTTCGCGGGCAGATTTTCTATGCCATGCACGTTCAATGTGAGGTCTAGATAGCTAACGCAAGCCTCCAACCAGTCTACACCCACACGTTCGCGGTTGTCCCAAAGAAAACCGTTCACCTCGTCTTGGTGCACAATGTGCTTAAGCCATCTTACCAGCGGTCGAGGCACAAGACGTGCCTTGTCGCCCATCTTGCTTTTAAGGATGTTGTCTATGTCTATGGTTTTCTCCACAATGTCGTTCTATCAAAACAATACTAACAATTTGCAAAAATAACACTTCTTTTTTTAATATATGCGTTATGTCGCCTAAAAAATGTGCGTTTTTTTGCATATTGCCCGCAATGTGCATTTTTATGGCAGGAGAAAGGGGGAAAGGGGGAAAAGGTGAAAGGGGGAAAAGATGGCTTCGCCTTTGGAAAGGGGAAGGAGTGAAAAGGTGAAAAGATGGCTTCGCCTTTGGAAAGGGGAAGCAATGGAAAAATGCTTTGCTTTGTAAACTTACTAACTCATTAACCTGAAAACCTGTCAACTGAAAAGGCAAAAAGATGCTATTCGCACCCCAATAACGCTGCATTCAAACCTCCCCCACTAACCTCTGACATTCATATATTTATGTAACCGGCTCGTTAAATGCAAGCTGTACGGCGATTACACATAAGATGTAACGTGGTTCCAGTTCATCTGTAACAACGTTCCACATCACATGTAATAGGGTTACATTTAAGCTATACCCAGACAAAAGAAATAAAACAAGAGTGCAAAGAGTGGTTTAGAGGAATATCAAAGATGATCGCTTGTTAACTTGTTGATGAGTAATCGCCTCTTTATTGGCATCTAAGTCTTTTGTTGGAGTGTGTAAAACGTGCCTGTTCAGAATAGCAAGCAATATACGAGTTCGGCACAGATACAATATACTTTGCATACTAGAGTAGATGCAAAATATATGACCTATACCATCTCCTCCCAACTATTCGCAAGCCATTACAACTTGTTTGTTATCCCTAACAGGTGTAATCAGATAAACTCTTCAAAGACAATCCATAAAACTAACTATAAAAACAATCCTCAGATAATAAGCATTCTACAACGAATAGCTCTCCTCAGCGAAAGCAATTTAATGCATTTACAACCTCTCTTTAAAACGATAAAGGTTCGGAAACACCTTGTTGGACGCTGTTTAAGCACAGCCATCGTAGATGTTTCCGAACCTTTATCGTGTGTATTACCCTTAATTAGGCTAGGCTTTACCGCACATTTCCCTATTCATGGAGAAACTTTGGCTGTTGCGAAAGCCTAGGGATATGAAATAACGAGCTTACTTCTTACCTTTCTTCTTACCCGCTTTCTTGTCCGCGGCAGCCCAATATTTTGCGCCTTTAGCTTTCAGTTGAGCCGTGAATGCCTTGGCTTCGGCAAGGGTTTTAGCCTCATCTTCGGGCGAAGCGTAAGCGTGCTTGTAGCCCTTAACCTCGTTCCAATGACCGCGAGTGAAATCGGGAACTTCTACAGGCATAAATCCGTTATCCATCGAAATAGAGCCTAGTTCGGCCAAACAGCACCACTCGGCCAAGTCGTAAACGTCCATATCGAGTGGCAAACCATTTTGCAGACAGTACACCAAGCGGCTATCCATGATGAAGTCCATACCTCCGTGACCGCCCACTTCTTTGGCCTCGTCGCCATATTTCTTCACAATCGGACTGGTGTAGCGTTCAACAAGAGCCTTCATGTCGGCTTCTTTGAGGTATTCGTGTCCCGAAAGGTCGTCGTTTGATGGTGTAACGCCAGCCTCTTTCATGTCTTTGGCCGACACGGCATAACCTTCCACGGGGTATTTGTTGGCAAATCCCTTGGTGCCCGTTAGCTGATACATACGATTATAGGGCTGCGGCGTCATCACGTTGTGGATAATTTCCATCATCTTACCTTGTTCTGTGCGGATAAGCGTTGTGGTTTGGTCGCCATTACGGAAAGTGTCGCAAGGCTGGCCAGTGAATTTCTCCACTTGCTTTTTACCGTTAAACGAGTGCGTATCCATAGCGATGAGGGTGCGCATGCGGTCGCCACGGTGGATGTTAAGCACCTGTGCGATGGGGCCAAGTCCGTGTGTGGCATACACGTCACCACGGAATTCCTTGTTATAACGTAGGCGCCAGCCCAGCTTGTCGTCGGGTCCTTTCTTCCAATAGTGCTTCCAGAAGGGCGACAACTCGTGCCGATAAGCACCTTGTGCATAAATTACGTCGCCGAAAAGGCCCTCTTGTGCCATGTGCAGCGAGTTGAGTTCGAAGAAGTCGTAGCAACAGTTTTCGAGCATGATGCAGTGCAGACGTTTCTTCTCGGACAGGTTAATAAGTTCCCAAATCTCGTGCATGTTCATGGCCGAAGGCACTTCTATGGCCGCATGCTTACCGTTCGTCATGGCCTCTTTGGCAACGGGGAAGTGGTGATCCCAGTCGGTGGCGATGTAAACGAGGTCGATATCGGGGCGTTTGCATAGTTCCTTGTAGCCGTTTTCACCATAATAGATGTCTGCGGCAGGCATACTGGCTTGCTTCAAGAACTTTTGGCAGCCCTCGGCACGGCTCTTTTCGTAGTCGCAAAGAGCCTTAATCTCGATGCCGGGGATGTGCGTCCAGCGTTCAACAGCACCAGGGCCACGCATGCCAAGACCAACGAAGGCCACACGTACGACCTTTATTTTGGGCGTAACGAGGTTGAGGGCCGATTGCTGTCCTGCGTCGCGTTGGGGTACATCGGTAACCAACGTGCCGTTTACGTTTTTGTAAGGCCAGTTAAACTGTGCTTTCATCGCTTGCGGCATCAAAGCGAGTGCTGCGAGCGACAGTTGTAATAGTAGGTTTTTACGTAACATATATGCTGTTTATTTTAATGTTAAAGTCGAACGAACAATATGATGGCGTGATTCTAAAGGCCTGATTGTTGGCAACAAAGGTAGTAAAATATACTGTGAACGCATAGAAAATGTTAGGAAAAACACTTTCCCTACACTTACCAACACGCAACCGACGATTTAACCTATACACCCCAACACCCCGCCAGCGTTGACTAGCGGGGTAAGGATGGTTGTTTACACGCTGCGCCTGTTAGAGTTTTTCGTAATAAGGCAGTCGGTTCAACGGCACATCTATGGTTATCGTTCGACCACCTTTAAACACGCGTCCGCGGTCGTCTTTCCATTTCCCAGGAGGAAGAACTACGCTTCGGCTGGTGCCTGCATTTACCATCGGCGCCACCATATATCGCGGGCCGAGCATCCATTGGTCAGCTATCTCGGCATAGCCACGATTGGGATAGGCGTATTCGAGACTTTGAACGATAGGCTCGCCCGTTGTAGCCGACTGGCGTGCACACTGCAATATGTAGTGGCCAAAGGTGGCATGGAGGTTGGCCATGGCCTTTACGGCTTGCAGATGTTGAGCATCGAGAATGCGCCAAGGTGCTACCGAGAACTGCATCATGGGCATAAGGGCGTGAACTTGCGCCGAACGAACGATGAGTTGTTGGTCGAACTGACTGGCATCGATACCTAGGAAGGTGGCGAACGACCCGCCGCCAATCATGTCGGGACAAGCGTAGGCGTATCCAAGCAGACCTGCCGCAATCATGTCGGGGATAAGTAGGCCCACGGCTTGCCATGAATAGTCTTTGTCGCCTAAACGTTGAACCAGCTCTTTGCCACCCATCTGCCAGCCTGCACGATATTCATTGAAGGGGAAAGCAAGTCCTAGTTCGGCCCAAGCACGTGTATGGTCTACCGAAACGATGTTCTTTCCGCCATGCGAAACAAGGTCGGTACGGTGGTAAAAGTGGTTGTCGCCACCATCGAACTTAAAGCCGTCGATGCCGTAACGTTGTTGAACGTCGCGCAAAAGGCCGATAAAATGATTGCGGGCATCAGAGTTGGTGAAGTCGTAGACGGCACTTTGCCCGTTCCACCATTTGATAATGGCTGGCTGCGAAGTAGTATCGGCCAGCAAATAGCCTTTTTCGGCAAGGTCGCGATACTCTGGACTGTCGGCAGAAACAAAGGGACAGACCCACAACATCACCTTAAAGCCCATCTGATGCAGACGTTTCACCATGCCTTCAGGGTCTGGGAAGCGGTCAGGTTTAAACTCGAAGTTGCCGTAATGCCGTTGCCAGTTATCGTCTATCATGATGATGCCGGGCGGGAAGCCGTTTTTCACGATGTCTTCAGCGTATGCCAATACGTCTTTTTGGTTTTGGTTGTACATCAGTTCAATCCAAGTGTTGTATTGGGGCATGGTGAAAAACAGGCTGTCGGGCAACTTTCCGCTGGGTGGGAAGTGGGCATGCATAGCTGCGAGATAAGCATCGCGCAGGGTAGAACCCGCCTTTTGAGCGGCAACAGGTGCGAAAGGCGAATCTACATGCAGGTCGCCTTGGCGCACACTGAATGTAAATGGGCGGTCGCTCCATAGATATCGGCCCTTGTTAGAGATGAGCAGGGGCGACACTTGGTTGTTGTCGTTACGGTTAAAGAGGTTGAACGATGGCAGTTCTTTACCAAATGGCATCTTCGAACCTAAGGCCGTCGCCCCACCCCACCAACGTTCGCCTGGCAGCGAAGGTATATGTGTGGTGTGTTGCGCATGCAAAACAAGGGCGAAAACGAGGGCAAAAAGGAGGGAAAGGGTACGATGGTGCATATTCTTTTTGAGGAGTTAAGGAGTTAGGAAGTTAAGGAGTTAAGCCAAATGCCTTGTTGCTGTAGTGGTAATTACAAAGGCACAACGAACCAATCAACTCGTAAACTACTTGGATTCACAAGGCATCTCACTCCCCTCTCCCCTTAGAGAGGGGCTGGGGGTGAGGCCGATTGTGGGCGAGAGGTTGAGGCTTTATCTTCTACTTCGCTACATATTCGAGGGTGAAGGGCGTTGATCCCTTGCGCACAACCTCGTCTTTTGCCGTTATTTCGATACCATCTTTCAGGTCGATTACCACCTTATAATATCCCGCTTCTTTGGGAATGTTGAAGCTACCAGGCCCATTTCCTGTGTTAGCATACGTGGTATTGAAGGCTGCGCTAGGCAATCTCAGTGATTTTCCGCTACGTGGATAGGTTACGTAAAAGGCTACATCGCCACCCCAACCAAAGTTGTAGAATGTGCCTTCGTATGTTCCCTTGTCTGTGCGAGCCAAAGGTATCACCTTCTCGGCATTCCAAACGATGTCCGTTGCATCTTCTCTCGGAGCCAAACTCCAACCATCCATATAGATGAATTGAGGATAAGCGGAGGTGGGACAGGCGTAGAATTCACCGTTAAAGAGGTCAATACGTGTGTAGTATTTGTCGCTAGCGGTCTTCAATGTCCATGTGTCGTTGCCCACGCCATCAAACAAGTCGGTGCTGCCTTTAAAGGAAGCAAGGCTGAATGGAGCCGAGACGGTTTGACCCTTCTTCATGTCGAGTACACCCTCGTAAACGTAGCTGTTTCCCGATTTGATGTTAAGCTTCTGACCATTGAGGGTGATCGTGGACTGCATCTCTTGCCCATTGACCGTCACTTTGCCGTTGGCGAAAGTGAGCGACTTACCATCGCCACTTATCTTCACCATGGTGCAGACGCCCTTTTCGAACTCGGCGCGGATGGTAAAGTGGCCCTTATCGGTAACAGGGAAGCTCTTATTCTTATCGTCGGTCTTGCTCATCACGATATTCTTACCGTCCCAAAGGATGTAGTTTCCTGTGGAGGGTTGCTTCAAACGGAATGCTCCAGGTGCGGTGCTACCCCACATTCCCACTTCGGGATCTTCGCCTTCGGGAGCCGTCCACGTAAAGTATTGTGCACCTTCGTAGCCAAATCCCTTCATGCCCATCTTGGGTTTGATTTCTTTTATCTCGCCATCTTTCCAATGACCGGATATCGTTCCGAGGATATAATAATTCTCGGCGTCGCCCAATGGTGCCCAGAAATGCTTCTCGCCCTTGGTCAACTCGAAGGTAACGGGGTTGAAAGACACCTTAAACGATGCGTCAACGTCAGCACCAATCACAATCGAATCTTTGGCCATCGTAGTGATTTCGCCGTCTTTCATGCCCCAGTAGATACCCGAATTATCGGGCGTTGCGGCCACGATACCTTTGGTATTGGCGGGGAAGAAGATATCGTCGGCCACCGAAAATTCATCACCATTCTTCGTCAAGGGATACATTTCACCCGTAGAAAGGAAAAGGTATAGGTTGGTGAATACGGGCGCAGAGACGTTGGTTATGTCGAAAGTCTGCACCAATTCGCCGTTACGTGTATTGTCCAGACGCACTTGCAGCTTCAGATTTTCCGTCTTGGCGTTCTTGGGCAAGGCCACAAGCAGATCGGTATTTACGTGAAACGTATCACCCAACAGACTTTGTTGCTTGCGCACGAGGGTGTCGCCTGCGCCGTTGGTGATGGTCATCACGTATTGTTCCAGGTTGCGTTCGTCAGTCATCAGTCCCGAAACGGTTACCTTATCGCCATATAACAGCCCGTCTTGGGGCGTTACTTGTAGTTCCATGGCAGGTTTCGGACCGTTTTTCTCCATGCTTATAGCGTTGTCGTTATCGCTACATCCCACCAGCGCGAAGGCCAATGGCAGCACGAATGCACAATAGATAGGTTTGAACATAATGCTATAATTTAAGTTAGGCTTTTACGAATATGTTTGACTTGTACATCCATCGTAACACGAGGAGTACGAAAATACCCTGCATGGTTGCGCCTAGCACGGGATAGAAGGCACCAAGCAGGGGTTTGAAACCATAAAAAAGCGAGTCGGTGAGCGAAGAGAAGTTCACGTATTCGCCTAGCACGTAGGCCACGAGCGAGTTGGTTCCGTAGAAGCGTAGCCACATTAGACCACGCGTATGACCTTTGAGGTCAACCCAATAATAGGCTGCAGCCATGAGCAGGAAGCAGATTCCGCCTGCAAAAAAGGTCATTGAGGTGGACCAGATGTGCTTGATGATGGGCACAACAGGACTTAACGCGAAGGCTAAAACAATGAGGCCGACACCCGAAAGCAGTAAAGTGCGCAGCTTGCTTGTTCCCGATTGGCTCGTGCGTAGCACCACACCTGCCAAGTAACCCAGATAAACGGTGCCCACGAAGTTGAGCGACGAGAGTATCCAAGTGTAGTGATAGGTGGCATCCCATTGCCATTGGTCACCGTTCCATATAACTCCATCGCGCCAACGACCCAACACCTGCCGATCTATCTCTTCGCAAATGTTAGCGTCGATGGTAAAATCCATCTGCCCCCAAATGGCAAACACGGCCACATAAGCCACCATACAGCTCGCCACAACAGCCAATTGGGTGCGCCAAGAGGTGTAAACGAAGAGCAAGGCAACCACCACATAGCCCACGGCAATGCTCTGCAACGTGTTGCTGTAAAGGTGAAGTTGGCGCGCATCAAGGGCAAGCAGGTTGCCCTGAACCACCATACCCAGTACCCAAAGCACCACAAATCGCTTGAGCAGACGGAGCAAGAACCCCACGCCTGCCTTGCTTTCACCACGCTGATACTTGGCCATGGAGAAGGGAATGGTAATTCCCGACATGAACATAAATAAGGGCATGATGATGTCCCAGAAGCAAAAGCCCTGCCAAGGCACATGGGTTATCTGCCTATAAACGGCTGCACCGAACGTGCCAGCTGCGGGTTGGCAGGCCTCTAACCACTGATATACCACTGGTTGGAAAAGAACAAGGAAGGCCAAGTCCATTCCGCGCAAGAGGTCGAGCGAGAGCAGACGCGATGAACGCGATGCCACCATGTTGCCATTAGTTGCCGATGGGGGCTGTTGAGTTTGCTCACCACTGCCGTTTTGAGGCGATGGTGCACCATTAAAAGGTGTGGTTGGATAAGTCATTTGCCTGTTTGAGGATTATACTTATTGTGTTGAAGAGAGGTTTTCTCGCTTCATACGATTGCTCAAAGGTCTACTACGGCCTTTCCTTCTTTGAGAAGACAAGGGATGAAGTACCTGGTTTGGCATTCTTGTCTTTGGCCACATTCAGGGTGATATTTAGGTCGTTGTAACCCGTTAGTTCTCCCCAGGTCGTGGTATTGGCAAGTTGCACAGCGTATTTAGGATTGTCTTGCAACTTCTTATCTTTGTCGGGAAGCCACAATAAAAGCTTATACTTACCCTCGGGCATGTTTTCAGGAAGCTTTAGCTTTGTCTGCATGTTGGTGGGTTTACCAGGTTTCACCATGCGGAAATCCAATCCCGTAGATACTATATACTCTCTGCCACCGTCTGTAGGACTAAGAACGAGGATGGCCAAACGGGGATTGTACATGCAAGCCGTACCGTAATTGTTTACCAAGAGGTTAACCGTTAGATCGCTTCCGGGTGCGTTTTGCTCCGAATATTCCACCTTTGTCAAGGCTAAACGATAGCCAAGGAACTTCTTGATTTTATTGAAATAGCCACCTGTATTCCACGTTTTGAGTAGTTCCTTGTAGTAAGCGTCGTTCAAGAACGACCAATGCAGGTAGCTAACTTCATTCCATGCCTCTTCGTCAGTTGCCCATTTCACACCCGATGGCGGAACTGCCGTCTCGCCTCCAAGTGGCACATAGAGTGCATCTTGCACAATATAGCTCTTGTCTTTTTCAATATCCTGATACGTGCCCATGTTCGTTCTGTCTGTCATAAAGGCGTCGTTGTGATGGGCGATGCGTGCAGCAGGAGTGTTTTTAAAGGCCGTATTGTCGTTAAGAGGTGTGGCATTACCCACGAAATCTTGCTTATACTTGGGCGTACGAACCTGTATGCACCGTTCGGCAGGCAACACTTCGAGCCATTTATTCAACAACTCGCGATAGGCCGTGGCGTTATTCAAGTGGTTGGTAGAGTAATACCATTCGCCCCAAGCACCGATAAAGCCTGCCTGAACACAAGCAATTACACCCACTTGCTTGTGCAATGTAGGTTTTATTTGGTCGAGATGACGCTTGATGATGTGCATGGGGGCATCGGCTCCATCTTGCTTAGCGGTGTAGGCGAAACGCAAAATGGCCTTCATTCCCGCTTCACGCACTTGGTCTAAGTCCACTTCCAACTTCGTAGCAAAGCCTCCGGGGAGGTCTTTGTCGCGGTAATCGTCCAGGTAATACATCAATTGCACCAACGTTTTACCCTCACTTCTTAGCTTCCTGAGGTAGCTTAGGGCCACATAGTCCTTAGCGTTGGATTCGTATTGGGTGAACAATCCACGTTCAGGATTGGCTATTTCGTCGTTGCTTAGTTGATATGTTACGGTTTTCAAACCTGTCTCAGGGTCTTTCTTCGGTCCGTTATCGGGGTTGTTCCCATTGGTGTCACTCCCGCAAGCTACGGCCAAAAGTGCCAAGGCCGCAAGCAAAGTACAATGTATTTTCTTCATGTCGTATTGATATTTTGGGCTTGGCCGAAGCACCAAAAACCTCGGCCAAGCATGTTTTTATTGATAACCGGGGTTTTGTTTCACTGCTCCCTTGCCGTCGTTGATGGCCGAAAGGGGCAATGGATATACCTCTTTATACTCCTCGGCGTATGGTGAATTGTAGATTTTCTTTACCCAAGGGATGAACTTATGATGACGAATAAGGTCGGCACGGAACTGTCCGTTCTCGCACCAGAACTCGTGCCAACGTTCGGTTAGTATAGCATCGAGAACCTTTTCGGGTGTATCAAGCGCGGCGGCAGAAAGGTTATTGATGCCGGCACGACGCCTAACAACGTTGATAAGGTCAACTGCCTCCTTCAAATCGTTGCCCGTTGCGCCTGTCTTTTGCGACAAAGCCTCGGCCAACGACAAGTAAACGTCGGCGTAACGATAGAGAATGAGATCGATATCGGATGCTCCGCTCGACGCTTTCACACGTGGATCGTAGCCCATTTTCAGTGCTATAGGACCAACTGCAAGCTTCGAATCGGGCGTGGTACGGTCTTTCACTACGCCCGTAGAGCTTTTATAAGTAGTCAGAAGCTTTGTTCGGCGCACGTCTTTCGCATCGAACGAGTCGTAAAAGGCCCATGTGCTGGTAACGGTTCCCCATCCGCCAGTCATGTCGCCTTGTTCAAAATCGGTGGGAAGCACCATCATGTGCCACTGGTTGATACTCGGTCCTTCGTACGAACACGGCAAAGCGTAGATGATTTCCTTATTGGCCGAACCCTGTCCACCCAATTCGAACATCTTCACATAGTCTCTTTGCAACTGATAACCATACTGCGGGGCCATCAATTCGCGTGCCAGCGTCTCCACCTTATTAAAATAGTCTTTGCTTATAGGTGTTTCGTGCAGGTACAAACGTATGAGCAGCATCTTGGCAAAGCCCTTGCTGAATCGACCATATTCGGCCTTATCGGGCATGGGTAGATGCTCGGCGGCAAACAGCAGGTCGTCTTCTATAAACTTCACTTGCTCTTCTCGCGTAAGTCTGCCCAAAGGTCGTTCCTTCAAAGGATTCTTCAACACGTCTAATGGAGCAATAACCAGCGGGCCGTACATGTCGTAGAGCGTGTAGGCGAGAAATGCTCGGGCGCAACGCACTTCGGCTTCGTAAGCCTGTTTCTTACTTTCGGCGATGGGCGCATTGGCTATGTCGTCGAGTGTAAGCGTGCAAGTGCTGATCTTATTTAAGTAGCCATCGCTGTAATCACTATTAGGGCGGGTATAATAAAACCAAGTTATCTCTGTGCTCGTTGGGAAAAAGTTAAGCTCGGAGGCCATTTTCTGCACGCCAAAATCGCCAGTGATAATGCCCGTGGTGCAATCATTGACAAACATCACACCCTTTTCGGAGGGCGTATAGATGCCATCCCACCAGTTGCCACGCAGTGGGCGATAGCAGTTCATCACCAAAGCTTGCACGTCTTCCTCGTTTTTGGGGAAGTTGTTGGGGTTAATCTCCGAATAGTCTATGGGCGTAAGGTCTGAGCAGGCAGACACGAGGCCGAACAAAGCCGTGCCCAACAGTATGGATAAGCTTTTAATTCTTTTCATCATTTCAGGGATTTAGCGGTTAGAATGTTACGTTTATGCCCATGCTGTAAGTACGGGCGTTGGGATAGGCAGCCGCATAATAGTCGGTTTCGGGGTCCAATCCTTTATACGGAGTGATGCAGAACAGGTTGCTGGCGCTGAGCGATAGGCGCACGCGCGACAGCACCTTGGTGCGCGAAATCAACGTGCGGGGCAGCGTCCAGCCAAGGCTGATGTTGGTTAGACGAATAAACCAAGCCTTTTGGTAATACCAGTCGCCCGAAGTGTAGTTGTTGTTCCATCCGTTAAATGATGTGGGTTGCGTGGTCGAGGGGTTGTCCCAAGTCCAGCGGTCCTTAATCTTTCGCAAGGCATTGTAGCCATAACGCGCCAAATCTCCTCCACCAAGACCATACGCCATCTCTGTGGGATCTTGCATACGGCGGTCGAACATACCGTTAAACTGTATGCTCAGGTCGAAGTCTTTATAACGCAACGTATTGGTGATACCTGCCAACCAACCTGGATCTTGCGAACCCAACAGCACGTTATCGGCGTCATCGATGATGCCATCGGGCTCTCCTGTGAGTACAAATCGTCCGTTTTCATCTACGATGGGCTGATTGTTCTTATCGCGTGCGTAGCCGTTGATGTCTTTAATAACAATCTCGCCAGGGCGCAAGTCGGGCTGCGCCTTGGGCGCTTTTTCGCCAATCTGCATGATGTGGTCGGCCAAACGCGCATAGATTGGCCTTATCGGGTCGTCCACGCGCTCGTAAATGCCAGGCTTCCAGTCGGGTGTGCGCTCCTTCCAACGGTCCTTATAGGCGGTGAAAGTAAAGTCGGTGCTCCACTTAAAGTCGCGTGTGTCGATGTTTTTGGTGTTGATGGTCACCTCTACACCCGTGCTTTGGGTCTTGCCCACATTGGCCATCACGCTCGTTATCTCTTGATATACGTTCAGGGGCTTATAGTTCAGCAGGTCGGAAATCACCTTATGATAGAATTCCACACTGGCAAGAATGCGGTTGTTCAGGAATCCCATATCCAAACCGACGTTCCATTCGGTGGTTGTTTCCCATTTCAGGTCGGGATTTTCAAGGCGCGACCGATACACGCCCATCACCTGCGAGTTGTTCTCCTTGTTGAAAGCGGCCCGCGTTGCATAGGTGGCGAAGGCGTTAGTACCGATGTCCGAGTTACCCGTTTGTCCCCAACTCAATCGCCATTTCAGCATGCTGATCCACTCGGCACTCTTCATGAAAGGCTCTTCGCTCATGGTCCAGCCCAAGGCCACTGATGGGAAGTAACCCCATTTGTGGTTGCGGGCAAACACGCTAGCACCATCCGCGCGCATCGTAGCCGTTAGATAGTAGCGGTCTTTCAATATATAGCTGGCGCGGAAGAAGTAACTCTCCATCTTGTTTTTGCTATATCCCGAACCAACGCGTTTCTGTCCCGTGCCCGCATCTAGGTTGTGATAGCCAAAGGCATCGGTAAGGAAGTCGTTGTTGCCTGCTCTCGAGGTTTTCAATTCAAACTGTTCGTACGATGTTCCTGCCAACAACGACAGCTTGTGCACGTCGTTGAAGGTGCGGGTGTAGTTTGCCGTGGCTTCAAGCAGATACTGGTTGTTATCGTTGTTGTAAACGTCGGCGTTGCCATTGGCGTTTCTTCCTGCAAGTGTTGTTTTGGGTTCGTAAGTGCCACGGAAGATATTGGCACGGTCGATACCTGCGTTTAGCTTCAAGGTAAGACCTTCCAAGGGGTTGGCTTCAAGGAAGATGTTGCCCAACAGACGGTCGGTGCGTGCCTCATCAGTATTGTTGAGCAGCGAATAGGGGTTGGGTTGCGTTCCAAGAAGCGGGTTAATGGGGTACGTTCCCGTAGCGGGGTCGAACGCTTTGATGTGCGGACCCATCTGTACAGCTGCCCTTATCATACCCGATTTTTCCCATCGCTCGCCGCCAAGCTGCGTATTGGCGTTGTCGATACGCGTCAGTGTGAGGTTAAGACCAAGCTTAAAGATATCGAGGAACTTTTGGTCGATGTTGGTTTTAAGGGTGTAACGCGTCATTCCCGAATTGCGAATGATACCTTGGTTGTCAAAGTAGTTGAGCGAAAGCATGTATTGCGTGCCTTTCGAACCACCGCGCACGCTCAGGTTATGCTCCTGCACTTGGCCGTTGCGGGTGATAAGTCCCAGCCAATCGGTGCCTTCGCCTGCCGCTGCAATTTGTGCTTCGGTGAACGGTTGCGTATAGGCCAATCCGTTTTTGGGTGATTTTAGTGCCTCTTCAAGCGTTTTTCCGCCCCACGGACCTACACCATTCTCCCACACCCAGTTCTCCCAAGTCGACTTATTCTTTTCTACCATCCACTCTTTTAGCGAAAGCATGTCGTAGTTGTCAGAATACTTTTGGAAGGAGTAATTATACGAATAGTCTACCTGTGGCTTACCCTCTGCACCGCGTTTAGTGGTTACGATAACCACGCCGTTTGCTGCGCGGGCTCCATATATGGCTGTGGCCGAGGCGTCTTTCAACACCTCAACGCGTTCAATATCGTTGGGATTAAGGAAGTTGAGCACACCTTGCGTACCTGGATCCATACGGTCGTTAACGCCTCTAGGTTGGTCTATCTTGGCAATAGGAAAACCGTCTACGATGTAAAGAGGGTCGTTTTTGGCATTCACCGATCCTGCTCCGCGCACCAAGATGTCAAGTCCGCCACCGGGTTGAGCCGAATTTTGGCGCACATATAGTCCTGCGGCCTTACCCGCTAGGGCGTGAGCGGCCGACGCAACGCCAGCCAAGGCCACATCTGAGCCCTTTACCGAGGAGATGGCACCTGTCAGGTCGCGCTTCTTCATCTTGCCATAACCCACCACAACAACCTCGTCTAGCGAGCGACTATCTTCGCTTAGGGTGATGTCGAGCGTGGCTTTGGCCTTCACTTCTTGGGATGTGAAACCAATGTACGAGATGGTTAGACTACTGCCCACTGGTACAGTGAGCGAGAATTGGCCGTTGATGTCGGTTACGGTGGCCAGCTTCGAGCCCACCACCTGAACACCGGCGCCGATGACGGGCTCGCCGTTGGCATCGTGAACATAACCCGTAACGTCGATGGTTTGCACTGGCGCAAGTTGCTTCGAAGTGGCCACAACGTGGCTTTCGGCACTTGCACGAAGAGGCAAACACAGCCCGGCACTGCTTGCTAAAAACAATGCAGACAGGCAGTACTTTACTTCATGGCGTACTTTCATATTACTGATGTTTTATTTAAAGTTAGAATTTAATTGTCAAAAAGTGATTGTAAATTTATAAACTATTTGGAATATTGCGTAATAACCATGTTTTCTTTTAATATTTATAAACACATATTGATAACGGTTAAATGTTTAGGTGGATAAAAGGGAAAGGGAGAAAAGAGGACTTCGCCTTAGAAAAGGTGAGCAAGCGAAAAGGTGAAAGGATGAAAAGAGGGTTTCGCTTGTTAATTTGTTAACCTGTAAATGCGTAACCTTATCAACACGTTCACTCGTTAACTCGACAACTTGTCAACTCGTCTACTTGTTAACCATAAGGTACAAATGCACACCTTATATATATATAGGGCGTGGCAATCGATAAGATTAAGTTTCTTGTTAGACACACAACCATTAAAGTTCATCGCTATATTTCCCCGTTCTTCTATTCGTGATTTATCGTCAACCGCCTAATATCTTTATGTGAGTTCAGGATAAAAGACGATGCTTTTTGAGCAAGATTAGATAAAAAACGAATGGCAATCTCGCCAACTAACGCGTAGCAGTAGTTGGCATAAAGAGTTGCTCTTGTCCCGAACTCGTATAATATCTTTATGTGTTCAGAATGCGTTTGACAAAGTATCAAGCAACGTTTTCATGGTACGCGTTGTGGTCCCAACATTTGGTACTGTTGTTCCATGTTAACTGGAATCCTGTTCCATATCAACTGGAACCCTGTTCCATGTGACTTGGAACAGGATTCCATCTTAGCTGGAACAGAACGGGAATTGTAAAAGCACACCTTTAAAGCTCTTTTTTCGTGATTTAGGAGATGAGAAAAGGTACTGTCTTTAAAAGTGTGTAAGTATTCCTTCTATTCTATCCTCTCTTTCCATTCGTTTTTTATTTTCTCTTTCCAGTTTTTAAATTGATATATTCTTCTGGCATACGTCTCCTTCGTTTCCTCCATAGCCACAGCAGCCAGTAGGAATATCACTGACTTGTCTGACGGCATAGCGGTTCTCATACTTATGGTTCTCTTGTATTTCCTATTTAACCTTTCAATCCAGTTGGTCGTGTATATGCACCTTTGTACTTCTATGGGGAAGTCCATGTAGGTGAAGTAAGCTGCGTTACGCTCCGCCTTATACCTTCTCAAGGTAGGATACTTCTTTTCCCATTTGGTCACAAAAGTAATGAAATGTTCGTATCCCTGCAAGGATTTCATCTCTTTGTTCTCTAAGGGGAACACTTCGCCAAGTTCCTGGGCCATTGCCGGCTTATCCTTATGGGATACGCTATTGAGTATCTGTCGCTTGACATGTGCCACGCAGAACTGGTGGGCTGCCTGCGGAAAGGCAGCACAGACGGCATTCTCTATGCCTTGCAGCGCATCGGAAACGACCAGGTCAATCCTTTCGACTCCCCTTCCCTTCAACGCCTCAAGCTCCTCTTTCCAGCATACGGCCCCTTCCGTGGGATGATTGACTACGGTGAGCACTTCCCTGCTTCCGTCCTCCAACACCCCCAGCATAGTATAGTAAGCCTCCTTGGATACCTGTCTGTCCCTGCGGGTGGAGATAAAGGTGGCGTCAATGTAGACGGCCAGGTAATGGGAGGACAAGTTGCGGCCGAGCCACAGCTCAACGTCCTCACGGCAACTCTTGGCTAGATGCGAAACCTGCTGCTTGCTGTAAGCGCGACCATAGACGCAGTCGGAGATCTCGCCAATCTGTTGAGTAGTAAGTCCCTTGGTGTAGAGAAGGTTGAACAGCTTGGCACGTTCCTCGCTCTCATTGCGTATCAGGCCCAAGAGAACGGGATAGAAGTTGCCGCTGCGGCTGCGGGGAACGCGCAAGGAAAATTCAAAGCCGTGACTGTACCAACGTCGAGGACGGAAACCGTTGCATTGCTCATCGGCGTTCTCGCTGACGAAAAGCTCACGCTCATGAAACATCAGGGAGTTCATAATTAAAGACTGAAGGGTGACAAAACCCTCGCTACTGCTTGTGTAATTCGAAAGAATTTCCGAAATTTGTGAATGTGTAAGCTTCATTTGTTCGTTTCTTTATTGTTTTCAAATACAAAGATAAGAA
>ERZ773010.489-NODE-489-length-27727-cov-4.224270_pt1 | contig 27727 bp, 35 predicted proteins | sample MGYA00580842_ERZ773010 | MGnify/ENA primary metagenome ERZ773010 (study PRJEB29015, sample SAMEA2737982) | human oral metagenome | biome: human oral; feature: human-associated habitat; material: dental | place: China | collected 2107 ...
CGCGGGTGCGGGCGTTCCGCTCCATGACTTCAAGCCGCTTGGACTGCATCGCATCATCGGGCTTCACGTGCTTCGCTGTGTAGCTGCCCGTCTTGCGGATGGACGGCAGAACTTCCGATGTGACCCACCGCTTGAACTTCTTCGCGGCGGGGAGCTTCGAGCCGAAAATCAGAGCATAGACGCCTGATTCGTTGATGATAACAGCCTTGCTCTTGTAGTTTGAACCAGTCCCCTGAATGAGGGTACTGGTTTTATCTTCCTCATCAACATGCGTGGCAATGGCGTTCTCGGGTTTTGCATAGCCCAGAATATCCGCAACGTCCTTGCCGACGAAATACGGCTCTCCATCTTTGACCATCGTCCGAACCTTGCCGAACTCGGTGTTCTCGAAAATCTGAATCTCGTTTGCCATTATGTAATTCTCCTTTTCCTCCCAGAAGAATCATGCTATAATGGATTTAGCAAATCCTTCGGGTTTTGTTCTAGGAACGGGTTTTGTTGTCTTGGTCGGCGACAACCCGTTCTATTTATTTGCTTTTAGCTCGTCCTCTACCAGTTTTATCCCACGTTTTAGTACGTCTGTCCGTGTTGTCTCTAATGAATCTGCACAACGACGCAGTCTTTCGGATTCATCTTGTGTGAGCCTAATTTCTAGTCGTACATTTTGAGGGTTTACTGATTTAGGTCTACCTATTCGAGCCATTTCCTCACCTCACTTTTTGCCCGTACTATTATTATATTTCATACGGGCAAAAAGTCAAGAGGTTTTTTCAAATTTCTGCCCGACCACAGAAATTCCACGAAAAAAGCACTCTGCGTTATTTGCAAAGTGCTTTTCTCTTAGTCAAGTTTCATCATACGCGCGGCGCGTTCGGGGTCTTTCTTAAGGATACGGGAAAACTCCTTGATGATTTCCCATTCCTCATCATAGGCGCGTAGCTGCCGTTGTTTGCGGACGCCCTCGGGCTTTGTTGTACCCTTTGGGCGTCCCGCTCCCTCACGAGTGCCGCCGCGCCCGCCCTCAGTCATGCTTCTTTACGTTCTTGTAGAACGCCGTGACAGCAAGGATGAGGGCAACGATCGAGATAACGAGTGTGACTTCTTGCATTTTGTTGATGTGGACGATATAATATAAGTATCTTCCCCCTACGGGGGAGGAGGGGCCGACCTCCCCTCCTAGGCTGATTCTCTCAGCCCTTTACTTAGCCTTGTAGAGCATGATGATCGCTGCTGCTAGATTGATCACCGCTGTTACAAGGCTTATTATTTTTTCCTCGTCCACATCATCACCTCCTTTCTATGGTTTCATTATATCACTCCTTAGATTATTTGTCAATACGTTTTATCGAACTTTCTTGGTATGTTCGCTTGATTTTCTACAAACAAAAAGACAGCATTGCGCTGTCTTGTGTGGTATAATGCTTGTAGCGTTGCCGTACGGTAGGCGGTCAATCCGAGCCCCTAGATCGGGGTGATTGGCTATGAACGAAACAAATGTGACCTTGCTCCTTTTTATCGTTCTAGTGTTGCTTTTGACAAAAAAGTAATCCGCCTGCAGCTACCAACTTAGGCGGATTACACTCCAAATAAGATACGGGGCTGACCGTGTATCACGGCAACGCCTTTTCTATGCCTATTATACATCTCACCTCCCAAAATAGCAAGTCTATTATCCCGGCGTCCCTCCATGCTCCTTCCAATACTTCCTGTACCAGTTCGCCTTTCCTCTCAGCACATCACCTCCTCTTGTGCCGTCCTCTGCCCACGGGTTATATATTGGGCTCTCGTCGGTGCCGAGATACTCAAGATCCCAACGCTCACAGCCGTTTTTCGGACCGTACGGGTCATGCGGGCAGATGCCATCCTCATTGTCTGCCGCTTCTCCATGCGTCATGACGCGCTGCTTGTCGATGGTAAGCCACAGCCCATTACAGAGGGCGGCAATCGCCTGCGCCATCCCGTCTATCTGTGCCGGCGTTGACGGCTCGTCCCCTAGGCTCTCCGTTGTTGCATCAAAACACCCAAGCATGGCAATGCTGACGCTGCCACTGTTGCGCCGCCATGTTGCGGCAAGCACATCATCCAGCTCGCCATCTCCGATGACATAGATTGCTCCGTCCTTATCTATCTGGATGTGGTAGTCACTCCAAAACTGCCCATAGTGCCCCGCCGTCCAATGCAGGTATACTTTGGTCTCTCGTCCCAGTACGTGTGCGGCGCTCTGCAACGGCTCACGATAGAACATGGCAAGACTTTCAAGTTCTGCCGGCGTAACACGCGACATCATGGATTTACTAAGCACATGGCTCATTCTTTTCCCTCCCTTTGCTGTTTTGTGATAACAGATCGTCCCAAAAAGCCGATCAGTCCCGATGTGACATTGCTCGATAGTTCCGGACTGCCGTAAAAAATAGATAAGACCGCGACAATGACAAGCCCGGATCCTACCATCCAATCGACAGGCGGCAATAAATCAGGTTTGCTCATTCCCTCACCTCCCTCCAAGCACCCAGGTTAATATTGATGCGAAGATGCCGACAACTGTCGTACTCATACCGATGGTAAAACATACATCCCGCTTAAAATCGTCGATTCTGTGATGGGCTGATTTCGTACTTTCCTCTACCCGCGTAATACGAGCATTGATTTCGTAGAGTTGACTGCGATGTCCCGGCATCTCCTCAGCGATGATCTCCAGCTGCGTTTTGATGCTCTCAAGCTCTGCAAGTATCGCCCTGGCCATGTTCCATTCCTTTCTGGCATAGAAAAAGCCGCCATACCATACAGCGGCTTTTCTGCGCTTTTATTAGCCTACGGCGTGCTCTGCAAGATAGGCGGCGACGTCCTCACGGTACACCTCGGGGACAACTTTCTGTCCCTCGGTCTTGTCCTCCTCAGAGATCGCCCACTTTCCCGCACGCACAAGATAGGCGTAGACGGGAATCATATAGCTCCACTTCTTCATTTCCCTTCACCTCCTTTCAATGCCGCTTCCAGTGCTGCGATGCGTGCCTCCTGCTCCACGAGGCGTGCTTCCTGTGCCGCCATCGCTTCAAACGCGGCAAGGCGTTCTTCATCCACGGGTTCTTCCTCTATGGGAGGGCGCACGACAGGAGGCTCTTTCTCTATTTCTTGAATTGCTCCATCAACCCACTTGATTTGTGCGATGTTATACAACACTTCACTTTGGATGGCGATTTCTTCGCGTGTTGCAAGGTCTTCGGTGTTTGGCGCATTGTCACAAGAGCTAAGACATTTCCCCGTCTTGTCAAAGATATACCACATTTATTTCACTCCTATCACAATATAGTTGGCAGTGCCGCTCCCTTTGTCATCGGAGCATTTTACAACGCGGCCATCTGTATAACAACGGACTGCCCCGCCTGAAACGGAATTGATGCCAACAAACCACTTGCACTGTCCCTCACTATATCCACTCGGGAGCGGCAATGTTCTATCGTGCGCGATCTGTCCGGTAATGATGGCGATCTGTGTCTTGATTTCATCTTTTACTTGGCCGAATGTCTTCCCCGCGAATTTTGTGGCATTGTCCGCTGTGCCTACGAGATCTCCTTCAAAGCCGTTGGTCGTTGTTATTTTTCCGGCTGTGTAAAGACTGCCGCCGTTGGTGATCTCTATAAGCCCGTTTTTGTTCATTTCAAAACCGCTGTCATACCCAAAATTTAAGCGGGGTAAGGTAAGATTCCCCGTCATGGTATCGCCGCTCTTGCTGACTTTTGCAGCAATCATTTTATTGATGTTTGCCGCAAAATTGCTGTCGTTTCCGAGTGCTGTTGTAAGGTCACGCAAAGTTTTGAGCATTGCTGCACTTGATCCAACCAGATCAGCCACAGCACCCGAGACGAATGCTGTGGTGGCAATCTGACCTGTATTCGTTCCTTTTGCCGCTGTTGGCGCCGTTGGTGTCCCGGTGAGCGCCGGGGAGTTCGTATTTGCTTTTCCGCGTCCAATATCTTCTTTTACTTGCTCAAACGTTTTCCCAACGAATTTCACAGTATTGTCGGCGGTTCCCGTGACATCTCCCTCAAAGCCGCCAATCGCTGTGATTTTCCCCGCCGTGTAGAGACTGCCGCCGTTGGTGATCTCTACCACGCCGTCCTTATTCATCTCGAATCCGCTATTGTAGGCAAAGTTTAGGCGCGGGAGCGTGAGCGCTCCTGTCATGGTGTCGCCGTTTTTGCTGACTTTTTTGGAAAGATAATCCTGCAATATTTTTATTGTTACCAGTCCTGCGGGGTCGATATTCGCAACGATATTCGCCGCATTCGACACAACGATATTCATTGCATACGTCGCGGCCTGTTTAAGGGCAGCAGTCTTTGGTGGAATGGATTCGGGATTGGGGTCGAGCGAGATCATATAGAGGATTTCGCCGCGATCCGGATCCTTTGCAAAAAGCCCCCACTCTCTCGCGTAGAACGCCGCCGTGACATTGGACGATGAGATGACGCCCGTTACGGTGCACATGCCGTCCTTTGCCACAACGCTGCTGATACCAAAGACGGCTTTGGGGCCAACGAGGTCGGTCAGATTGTCGGTTGCGTCCACGCCCTCCGTCCCGTCCCCGAGCTTGATCTTGATCAGTTCGAGTTTGCATCGCCCCGCCTCGACTTTGATCTGTAGGTCGCGCCCTGCTTTCGTGAGGCGGCCTCCTGTCCAGTTTGCCATAGTTACTCCTTTCTAGGTCTGTGTGACCTCAATGCTCTTGTAGATACTGCCAATACCGCCCGCATAGTGTGTGCTATCTATCGCCGCATCTTGCACAATACTGGGGTATACCTCGTATGCTGTGTGCGTGGAGACTGCTGCGCCGATATAGCACCGTGCATTCGCCATCGCGTCTGAAATCTCTGCCGGGCGTATCTCATAGGTCGTGTGGGTTGTTGGCGCGGCGGCGTAGTAGATCACTGCAATGGCATTGTCTTTCTCAAAATGCAGATCATACATGAGATGCGCCGGCACAGCCGCATCGAGTGCCTCCTCCATCTGTTCCTGCCAGAGGATGACTGATGGAAAATGCAGCCGAAAGCTCCCAGGCGCTACATCCTCTTCAACGTACGCATCACCGCCCTTCGTGAAAGTATTGACAAGTCGCTCGATACGGCGTTTCGTTGCAGGCTGTCGTCCGAGCATTTTTGCCTTGACAAGAGTGCGCCGCAGTTCAATGCTTGCGTCGTACGGTGGATTGGTTTGGTAGACATTTTCCCATGAGGGCAGCCCCCACGTTGCAGTATCGATAAAAAACTGCTTCGCGATCTCCGGCAAAAACAGTCGATAATGCTCATGCTCCGCTGAAAGCGTGTCCTGCACGTTCTTAAAAGACATATCCTCTGCCAAAAACTTTGGCAGATAACGCATTACATTGATTTTTTCGAGACGGAGGAAGTAAAAATCAGCCATGCAGTACCACCCTCCCAAGTGCCGGCAGCTCCTCGGTCGTGAGTGATATGTTCGCTGCTGCACCATTCAGCGTGAGAGCGTCATAATCCTGTGCCGCGTCGCTTTGCAGCAGGAGTGCACCAATCTTTGCGATACTCACATAGATACCCTTGCCAAGTCCCGACCGTGCAATCTCCCGAAAGTATCTTTGCACGGCCTGCTTGAAATCGTCCGCGTTCGGCTGTCCGCGAACACGCGCTTCAATATTAACGACCTTCATAGTCGCGGATACAACGGTCACGATTGCATTGATGGGATTCTGCTCTGCGATACGCTCATAGACCTTCTTGATGAGCGCCTCACTCACTGTCGTATAGTTTGCGTCACTGACGATGACTTTGACTGTATTCGCGCCGTTCCACGCACGGATGCAGTTCGCCGCACCAATACCGGGAACCGATGTTGCCCACTCTATATAATGCCGCTTGTTGCCCGATGCACCGGGATAGCGCACATGTTCAAGATAGCGATCTCGCAGGGCCTCATCATCTTCTTTGTCATACCCGTCCCGCATCGCCTCCTCATTCGTGACACCGCTGATGCCGGGGATAGAGAAGGGAATTTTCGTAATGGTACGAGCAGGGGTATTGCCAATGGTTCCCGCATCGACAGCCTCAACCTCGATTTTCCCGGAGGATACGATTGCCGTGTCAACAACAGAAGCAAAGCGTATACCGCCCTCTGTCGCAAAAAGACTTCCCTTTCGGATGAGGCCGCTTCCTGTTACAGTCAAAATGCCATGCGCCTTGACGGCCTTCTTGCGAAATACGCCGGATTCTGCAGATTTCATTGTCAGATATTCGTCGGTCGCCGTCGTCCCGAAGCTCTGCCGATACGCCTCCTCAAGCTCTACCTCCACCTTGCCAAACTCAATCGCATTCGACGCAAGCACGTCATACTCAAACGTCCCCTCTATCTTGCTTGCAGGTGTTTCGCTGCGCTCCCGCAGGTCATGCAAGATGTCTGCCTGCTCCCTTGCCCTATACATTGATCTCCACCTCCCCATACACTGTTGTCAACGTAATGTGCACCCGTACCAGCTCTGCACGGTTTTCCGGCGTGATAGAAAAGCTGTCGATGCTTTTGATGTATGGATTGACCATCAGACACTCGGTAATGACACGCCGCAGCTCCGAGTATCGTTCCTGTACACCCATGACCTTGCCAATGAAAGGCTTCAGCTCGATGCCGTACTGCCACGAATACGCGAGATACTCAAAACGCTCTGTCTTGAGAGCCTTGTAAATCCAAACCTCGAGCGCGGGATTGCCAATCAAAAGAATATGCCGCCCATTCACGTCATAGAGGAAGCAGTCACGCTCGAAGTCCCACGCATATTCACGAAAGAGCGGCAGGTCAGCCGTCGCAGCATCACGCATCGCCTCAATAAAAGGAAATTCACTGCTCATAATTTCACCAACTTACTCTCGATGATAAAGAGCTGCCCGCCCTCCTGCGGGTAGACACTCACGATGTCGCCGGGCTTCAGCGTATCCGTCCACGTCTCATCGTTGTCGATGGGATGGTTGTGCGATTCGTACATGGCAAGACCGCCACCGCCGCCGCGAAAACTCGTCTCACCGACAATATGACGCGTATGCCCCGGCAGCCAGTACTCATTCAGATAGAGCTTGTCGGGCGTGAGTATAATACCGTTCCATTCGACGGAAAGTGCGGGCGGTGGCGTCAACACCTTGCCTGTGCTTGGGAGGAGAGGCGTATGTTCCTCTGCAATACTATGCTGGATTTCCAGCATCTTGCTCACGGAGTTCTCCGCGCTTGGAATTACCTCTGCCACGGCGTTTCTTTCCTCCTTCCTGTTCTTTCTTTTCCTTCTCCTTTTCGGTCTCTTCTTCATTCATGACGTTTTCAAACTCGAGTTCAAGCTTCATCTCATGCTTGCCGTCAACAAATGTATGCGTATCGGACTTGACCCAGAACTGCCCCTTGAAAAGACTGTCCTTCACGATGATGGAGTAGGACGACTTTACGCGGTAGTCGCCGAGTGCTGTGATATACCCCGACCGCTCCGGCTTCGTGAGCAGGGATTTCGCCTCGGTCTGGGTGTCCTTGTTCGGGTCGGTTTTATAGACTTCCTGAAACATGGAGTACTTTTTGATATGCTCGTCATTCTTCACATAGTCGACACGGTTGCCCTCCTCGTCCACCACAAGCACCTGATCAACAAGCTGTTCGATGCTCTCTTTGTAGGTGCTCTCCTCCATATTGCGTGCAGAATCTGCGGTGTAACCCTCGATGAGCGTCCCCTTCTCCACGATGTCAAGTTTTGCGCCGTTCATGACAGGATGATACTTCTTGCCCGTCATCTTCGCCGCCTCGGTGTACGCGCCCATAATCGTCTGATAGCCCGTCTTGGCATTCGCGATAAAGGACACCGGCACTCCCGTCTCCGCGATGTCGCCAATGAGGACGCCGAGTTCCGCGCAGAGCTGCCGCGTGATGTCCTCGGCAGTGATATGATCAAACTTACGTGTTGTCTTACTGCGTGCGTGGACAATAAGATGGTCAAATGCCGTGACACGCACCGTAGCCTTTGCACGGTCACGCTCGAGCGCATAGATATTGCCCTCAAAAACGAGATTTCCCACGTCATCGTAGCCGTAGCAAGTGTAGCCGTTATCCACGTCAATCACGGGGACATTCGGATCGCGGTCGTCTTGCACAAAGGAAAACTCGAGCTTGCGCGCAACGTTTAGGCGCGATCCCGACCATGTGCACGACGTGAGCAGATGAGAAATATCCTTCTGCATAATCCTGACCTTCATACGCCCTCCTATTTCAGTTTGAGTTTACCAAGTGCGCCGCGCAACTCCTTCATCGCAAGATTCTTGATGCCGTTCGCGTTTGCCATTCCGCGCCAGTGCTGATAGTCGCCGTACGCCTTTTTGCTCGCGTCCAGGAAGTCCTGGACGCGCGGAATGGCTTTCGGGCGCGGCGGGGTACGTTCCACAGGGCGATCTTTCAGTCCCGTCTTGTCGTCCACCTGCTTGTCGTTGTTCGCCATCGGCGTATTGAGGTCTTTCCACTCCACGAGATCGAGGTCAAAGTAGATGTCGCGCGAGCCGTCCTGCTCCTTGTAGCCAAAGGACTTGATCGCGACCATCAGATTAACGGGGCTATCCGTGATGATGAGGCGGACTGGTTTCTTTACCTCCTTCCACTTCTCGATCTTTGCAACGCATTCCGACGGATCGAAGGAATCACCGACCACAAAGGGGTATGCGTGCTTCGGATGCGGAAAAAACGAAGTGAGGGAGAGCCGCTTGAGCTTCGGATTGCCGAAGAGTTGTGCCTCGCCAAATTCGATGATGTCGACAATGCGGTTGTTCTGCTCCGTCTGCACCTTGTAGACGCGCGGCGTAACAGGCAGCGTGAATTTCTCGTCCTCTACAGATAAAATCACCTGCCGCTTTGCCCCATTGCCTCCTAGGAGGAAGCCACCGATGTTGTTGACTTGATTCCACAGGCTCATGAGGCTCATGCCATTACTCCCCCATTCATATTGACGTGGCTCTTCGCCATGAGCTGATATAGCTTGTAGGCGATGCGGTCGAGATCCGCCTCCTCGCGCACATGGAATGTGTTGCCCGTGATGGTAACGGGCGCGGCAGTGGAGACAGAAGTGCCGCCACTGCTATCCATACTGTCACGCAGCATTTTCATTGTCGTCGCATGCGGATAGACACGCGAGCCTTGCGGCAGGTCGATGATTTCGCCGCCGTTTTCGTTGACCTCCGTCCAGCCGCCCTCCCAGAACGAAGTGCCTATGGCGTTATGTCCTGTCCCGTTGCTCGTTGTCAGACCTGTGATGGCAGAACCGGCATCAGCAATCGAGTTTTTCAGATCAATCAGGCTACTGAATTTCTCTCGGAGCGGGCTGATTACATTCGCGTCGAACCAATCTGCCACACCGCTCCATATAGACTTGACGCCCGATAGTGCCGCGTCAAATGCACCAACAACAGATGTCTTTACACTCTCGACCGCACCAGTAATTGGCTGCCAAACTGTGGAATCGAACCATGAGGAAACACCGCCCCACACAGCGAAAACACCTTCCCGCACTGCACTTGCTGCGCTGCTGATACCGCTCCATGCCCACTCTGCCGCACCTATGACTGGCTGCCAAACGGCAGCATCAAACCATGCAGAAACGTTTTCCCATGTACCGAATATAAAATCTTTTGCACTGACAGCCGCTTCGCGGATTCCGTTCCACGTCCATTCCGCAGTACTTGCAACTGGCTGCCAAACGACAGAATCAAACCAAGAAGCGGCGCTTTCCCATTGAGGCTGAATAAGACTCCAAACCATACTTGCAGCGCCTGCAATAAGATTGATTTTCTCTATGCCGCTATCCGCAATCGGTTTCCAGACGTTATCACCAAACCAGGAAGATAGCGCCCCCAGTGAGCTTGCAGCTTCTTGTTTAATACTCTCCCATTCGGAAACAGCAATTGCTGCCACACGTTTACAGCCGGATGCAATCCCTGTTTCCAGTTCATCCCATTTCGTCTTGATACCCGCTACTGCGCCATCAAAGTTCTCGGCAATACCGCTGCCGATCATTCCGCCAAGCTCACTGCCGCCAAACGCACCAGCAACACCACCAAGTAAGCTGCCGATCAGGGCTCCCGGTGCTGCACCAACACCACCGAACAGCGCACCGATGGCAGCACCACCTGCTGCACCCGCTTTTGTTCCAAGCTGCCAACCTACAAGTGCGCCCGCACCAGAGCCAACGGCAGTACCCATGCGGTCAGCGTTGTAGGCTTCTGTTTCCGCTTGGTATTCGTTAGCACTCAGCAGCGCAGCCCTGTCTTCGTCGGTAGCTGTCCCTTGCAGTTCTTTCTGTTCGAGGTTTTCACGTGCTGCATCAACGTCGTACTGCGCCTCTGCCGATGCCTGGGCGTTAGTACTATACGCATCATAGATATTGAGACCTGCATCAAGCAGCGCAAGTGCTCCAAGCCCTTTAACCACGCGTGACACTCCACTGAAACGCCCTTTCGGTGTGCCTTTCGGCGCTCCTGCTCCTCCAGTAGTTCCCGGTACCCCTGCGCCACCGGCGACGCTTTTCCCGTTGACAATCACTGTACCCGCGTGGACGACCATCTCGCCAACACCCGTCGTGGAACTGCCGCCTGGCACAGGCTTCCCTGTACCTCCAAGCCCCTTGATGCCTTCAATCGCTTTTTTTGAGAGGCTGACGATCTTGTAGAGTCCCGCCGCAAGCGCACCTCCCGCGAGCAGAGACCCGACACCGTCCAACTCGATGAATTTGTTCTTGAGCTGCACAAGCACGTCCATCGCGCTCCTGCCGATGTCCGAGATGTCGAAACCGTCCTCCAGATAACCTGTTAATTTCACAACATCGGCTTTCACACCTTGAACTAGATCGCGTAGTAAATTACCTCCTGTTCCAGTCATCATACTTAGTGTGAACTCATCCCATGCCGAGGAGAGTGCTTTCAAGTCGCCTGTAAGATTATCCGTTCGTTTTGATGCGACCATCTCCGACCAGCCATCATAGATTTTTCCATTTTCCTCAACGGAATCCGTAGCATGATCGATACTGTCTGCGAGTGCTTGAAAGCGTTCATCACTTGTGCCGACAATGGCGTTCAGAGACTTCATACCATCTACGCCCGCAAGCGTATGCGCGAGGTTTTGCTGCTCCAAAGGATTTAGCTTCTTAAACACATCCCGCAGTTCAAGCATTGTCTGTCGCAGAGGCTTCGCTTTCCCCGTTCCGTCATCAAGCGTAATCCCATATTGAAACATCGCCTCAGCAGCTTCCTTGCTTGGACTGGCAAGACCAGTGAGAACAGCCATAAGCCCCGTGCCCGCCTTCTCGCCTTTAATTCCCATATCCGCCACAAGGTCAATAGCGAGAGCTGTATCTTGAATGCTATACCCTAGACTTCCCGCAGAGGTAGCCAAATACTGAAACGTATATCCCATTTTCGCTACATCCGTATTTGCGCTCGTTGCAGCTTTCGCTACAGTATCGGCAAACATCTTCACGTTCGCAGTAGTAGCTTCCATTTGGAATGCACTCATGGCATCTGTGATAATGTCAGACGTAAGCCCGAGATCCGTCCCGCCTGCTGCGGCAAGATTGAGCATTGGTTTGATGGATGAAACCATCTGCTCGGTGTTATATCCAGCCATAGCCATGTACTCAAAGGCTTTCCCTGCTTCTGTTGCCGAAAATACAGATTGTGCGCCCATTTCACGGGCTTTAGCCGTAAGACGTTCCAATTCTTCGGCATTGGCACCAGACAACGCACCAACGGTACTCATTTGGGCTTCAAAGTCCTTATATGTTTTGATTGCGTCATACATGCCCATGCCGATGCCCGCCGCCCCTGCCATCTGCATGGAGGTGTTCATCATCATGCCGCCAGCCATACCGGAGAGCGCGCCGCCCGCTTTTCCCGCGAGTCCCGACGCTACACCTGCCGCGCTACTGAGATGCTGACGGACATTGACAGTCGCCGTGTAGGCTTTGCCGGACAACCCGTTGAGCATCCCCTTGATGCCTGTGATTTTCTCAGTCGCTCTGTCCTTGACGCTGAGCGTAGGGGCATAAGTGCCGCGCAGACCACTGAGTTCTGCCTTCACCTTATCTGCCTTCGCGGCAAGAGCAACGGCAGACGTTGCAGCCTTTTTCATTGCGCTCTCGGTATGGTCAAGCCCAACAGATGCGCCCTCGGCGGCACTCTTGACCCCGCTGAGACTGTCCTTTGCCTTCTTCGTCTTGCCCGACAACTCATCTTTAACGCGCAGGATCGCAGATATGACATAATCGCTCATCGCAGATTTAACCCCCTTCCTGCCGCAAGTAGTTTCAGTTCCTCGATGTGCTGTCGCTCTTCGCGCGCCATCGTCTCATAACAAAATATCTTCTCCACTTCGGAGAGCGTATAAAAATAGTCCAATGCATGACCTCTGAGGACGAGGAAAGCAACTGTACGCGCCTCCCAGTCCTCCTCAATCAGTTTTTTACTTCGTCGTGCAGCTCGGCGCGGATGTTCTTGCCATAGCCCGCAAGCTCCATGATCTTACGCCCGACGGCGGGAATCTCGCCAGGGTCAAAAATCTTCTCGACAATATCCGTCGGCTCAAGACATCCGTATGCCTCAAGAAGATGCGAGTCGCGCAGATTCGGCTCGACGACATAGTTCAAGATGAGGTGCGCATCCGAATCTTCGAGTTTGATAAGTTCGGCGACGTGCGAGCGCGTCGGCATCTTCACCGTCAGAACGCCAGCCGAGGTCTCGATGTCGTACTTCTGCTTCTTACGCTGCGTGAGCGCCTCTTTCTTTGCGATAAGATCTTTTATTGATACTGCCATTTGTATTCCTCCAATAAGAACGCCCCGCAGCAGCTCTGCGAGGCAAATTCATAAACTTAGTTGTCAACCGTTTCAACGAATGCCGCATCCTCAGGCGTAAAGCCAAAGGTAAATTCCTTTTCAACAACCTGCCCCTTCTCAAAGGTCATAAGAAGAAGCTCGTTGAACCACACGTTATCGATGGAACAACGTTCTTTCTGACCGTCTACAGCGTCAGGATCATCAATCAGCCCGACGATATTGGCGCGCGGGTCATGCCCCGCCTTCCACTCCTCGAGATACTGATTGATATTGCGGTTAATGACGCTCTTGATCGTGAACGAACCCTCGCCCGTGAGTGAGACAATCTTGCTGTCCTTGGAGTTACCAATCAGCACGTCCTCACGATCAGCCGTTACCTTTGCCTCGAACTTTGAAATCTCAAAAAGAAGCAAGCCATCCCACCAGACGCGGCCGTGTGAACCGTTCCAGCGGCGGCGACCACGATACTTCACATCTTCTGTTGCTCTTGCCATATGCTATTTCCTCCTCCCTTACATTGTGAACGTGATGCGCAGGTCTTCCATCGCGTTGACAGGCGTAATGCGTCCCGCAAGAAGCACCTGTGTCCCCGTGTTGTACTCGCGAATCTGCTGCACCGTCATCTTGGTCACATCGTCGCCATGCAGAATCGCATAGTCTTTCTGCGCCGCTTCGTCGATATCGACTGTATTGATCGCCGTCGGCGAAGCATCCAGCACGTTTCCCTTGAGATTGCGGAAATAGACAAGAATCGCCGCAATGAAGAGCATCTTGTGGTTATAGTCATTGATCACCTTGCCGACATACGAATTTTTGAACGTGTCGCGGATGTCGTCCGTAATCATATCCACCGCCTCGATGATCTTGATATAACGGAAATCCTGCCCGACGTCTGTCGTAAACGTGTGGAGCGAGTTGCAGGCGCGTGCAATCTTGACCCCGTTGCCGTCCATTTCGTCGATGAGGCAGAGCTGCCCCTTGCTGATGCAGTCATCGATGTCCTCGTAAGTCTCACAGTCGTAGACCTCATTCAGCTCATAGTACGTTGCCGAGCGGTCGAGTGCAAGCCCCGCGAGAATGCCCATGATGCGCGCCGTGTACTCCGTCGAGGTATATGAGAGGTATTCGGCGATTGAGCTGCTCACCTTCTTGCGGTCGCCTCCTACCGCTTGCAGTGCATCCGTGTAGGAGGGATTCACGCAGCGGATATTGTCCGTCGTGAAATTGATAACGCCCTTGTCGTCCGCGTCAAAATTTGCCACGACCGCCTTGAACGTCTTACGCTTCACGTTGCGCTCCTTCTTGACCCACACGGCGAGGCTTTCCTGATCCTGCGCCGTGCCCGTCGGATGGCAGATGTAGTTCCACTTGATATTATGGAGCTTCTTGAGCACATCCGCCTGGTTGAGCAGCGACTCCCCACCGCCTGGGACAACGTCCGTCATCGGCAGCGTATAGACCAAAATGCGCAGCGGCACACCCAGCAGCGCCTTTTTGACAAGCTCCACATTCTTTGCAGACAGCCCCTCGTCGGGAATATCTGTGCTGTCCGAAATCTTGTAGAACTTCGATACGTTCGTCGACTCGTTATTCAGGATCATCACGCCGATGCCGCGCGCACTGCGGGCAATCGCCGTTGTGGACTTCGTGCGGAAGTCGATGATGACCTGTGGCAGTCCGAACTTTTCAGCCTCATTCGGCATATTCATTCCTCCTCAGTTTCTTTTTTTCCATTGATAGCAAGCTCCTCCATCAACTCATATGCCTCGCTCGGCATAGCATCCGCAAAATCGAGCGTAAAACGGTAATGCAGTACCTCATCAACGATGCGGCTGCTCGTCTCCTGCACGGTGATATGGCGATCGTCAATCGTCAACACAGGCATGAGAGCAGCGTCAAGTGTATCAGCCGCCTCGTAGAGCTTCGTGCGGTCGATGCGTCCACGTGCATCCGGAGGCAGGACGAGCGTCAGCGTGATATCAAGTGCACGCTCGTAGATCGTCGGGTCAACCATGCGCTTTTTTGGCGCAATCTCAACGTGGAAATACCCCTTTTGAGAATCTGCATTGTTCGTGAAATACACGGCATAAGGAAAGTGTTTTTTCAAGAGAGCCGAAAGTGCGCTGCGGATATCAAGGGATGGGATCATTGGAACATCTCCTTTAGAATCTCCTTCGCATTTTCGCGGAAGTTCTCACGCCGCTCGTTGACAGATGCCTTGAGCATGTGAACCCCCTTTTTGACTTTACCCGTATACTCCTTTTTCCCGCCGACCATATGGACAATCCTGTGTCCGTATTCAACGTGAGCGGCATAGTCTGCCGTATTCCCTACTTCAACCGTGCCGCCGCTTGGCTGCCCGCGTACCCAATGAGAGCGCAGCGCACCCGTATCGACGGGCGTCTTGTCACGCGCAGCCCCTAAAAGCTCCTCTGCCTCCACCTTGAGAAACGCATTGACCACCCCGCGATGCCGCTTCTCCGCATCCGCAAGCATTTTCTCAAACTCGTCCAGTCCGCTGATTTCAACGCCCATTTCCGACCTCCCCTCTGCGCCGTAACGCAATTTCCTGATGCGTCGGATACGGAAAACTGATGCCTGCAACAAACTCCATGAGCCACCCCTGCCGCAGCACAACAATGCGGTCATTCGCGTGGATGTCAAATGCAGGATCGCAGCAGAGCCGCAGATCGATAAACACACTCACCGCGCGTTCTGTCTTGTCCGTTGTGAGCTCTTTGCCATACTGTGAGAGCTTGCATGGGATTTTCTCGTAGATGGGTGTTTCCTCCTCGGCATAGTCGTCCGAGCCATCCGGTGCCCGTACCTGCCGGAGACGGTACACGTCTGCGCGGTCATGGTACATCATGCGGCGCAGGATCCCCTTGAGACTCATGGCAGGCTCACCACCTTACGCCAACGGTTGAGCTTCGGCTTGAGTGTTGCAAAATCCAGATCGGCAAGACACCCCGTCGGGTCGATGTTCGACACGGCAAATTTGAATTCCGTATCATCCATCTTGACACTCGATAGTGGTCCCGACGCCTGCACGCCGAGTTCATCGCTCGCCGTATCTTCATCCGCGAGCCGCTTGCGGATAAGGTCAACCGCTGAGAAGATCAGCGGCTCGGGGAAATCTGTGCGGTGACAGTAGTCAAGGATGTCCGTGACAAGCTTCTCGATGTAGAACGCGAGAAGGCTCGCATCAAGCGTCCTGCGACTCTCCAGCAGGCGCACTTTCTCCGTGATCACCCGGATCGCTTCCTGCTTTTCCACCTCGCGTGCCTCCCTTCGTGCCGCTCTTCCCACCGTCGTTCTGACCGGGGTCAGGAAGTTTCTCCTCCCTCGGGCGGAATCCCTGTGCCTTGTAGATGACCTCGTAGGCGGTTTCTGTCGCCGTGATGGTCACGCCATCTTTTTCGTATTCCTGAAAATCCATGCCGTATCCTCCTTACGCCTTTGGCTTGAGTGCAGCGAATGCATTCTCCTTGACTGGCAGGAATCCGAGGCGCATCGTTACTTTGATCGCCACCATGTCATTCTCAGCAAGGCTCAAGGGCTTGCCGTCACTCATTGTAACCGAGTGCAGCGTTGCCTCGCGCAGTGTCTCATACTGAATCTGATCGCGGATGCCAATGATGGAATACTTCCAATCGCCCGCAATTGCGCGCGCCTTCGTCTTGTCCCATGCACCATTACGCGAGAACTCAATCGGCTGCGAATAGAGCGTACTCGAGTCGACACCAGTAACGTAGAGCTGATTGCCGTTCCCGTCGCGGAGCTTGCGCAGGCTGTTCTTGAGGTCGTAGCCTGCGACGAAGCCGTTCACGTCAAGCCCGCCATTCTCGACAAGTGCCATTACATCGGAGATATCGAGGTCAAGCTTCGGATTCGTCTCCTCCGCGATCACGTTCCCCGCAGCACTCGCAACACCGAAGATGTTCTTCGCAAAGGGCGAGTTCGTGCCGAAGAGACATGCCGAATCAATCGCCTTGTAGAACGCTTCCGCAATATACGGGCGAACAACGCCGAACACGTTGATTGTCGTATCCTCAAGCTTCTCACGACTGCACGGTACGATGACCGCGATCTTCTTTGCGACAAGCTCGGGGAAAATCCACTCAGCGACCGATGTCTTGATGCGCTCCGTTTCGCCGACCCAGTATGCTCCGGGACCCGCCGTCATAACGGGGAATTTCTGTGTCTCGGAGGTCATCGGCTGCACCGTCGAGAGCCGCATTACGGACGAACCGCGCACAATGTCCGCGATGATGTCCGCCGCGATCGGCTTCGGCACGAAGCCCTGCAGATTGTCCTTCAGGTATCCCGTGTCCGAGAAACGCTGGAGATCAAACTTCATCTTATTCTTCATAGTCGTCATCCTTTCTTACCTCTTTGCCTGATTGTCATAGATGGCTTTAAAAAAGCCGTTCTCAACGCCAGCGGAATCACCCGCGCCGCCGCCACTCGCGGCAGGGGCTTTCCCCTTGAGCTTTTCGTTGACGCCTGCCTCTACAGCCTTCTTGTATTCCTTCTCAAACGCAGTGATGCGCTTGAGCGTGGACTCACTGTCCTCGGCAATCAGATAGTCCGCAAACGCAACGGGGAGGCTCCGATCAGCGAGCACCTTCACCGTTTCAAGCTTGAGTTCCTTGCGCCGGATCTCCTGATCTTTCTCCTCAAGTTCCTTGTTGCGTGCCTCGAGTTCAGCCGCACGGCGTTCATCCTCGGAGAGCTTCGCCAGCCGCTCGGCCTCCTTTTTGTCCGCCGCAGCCTTTTTCTGATACGCTTTCTCCCACTTCGCCTTTTCATCGGCAAGACGGGCAGCGACAGCAGCGTCAATCTTCGCCTGCGTGTCGTCCTGCTTATCCTCGGCAGGATCAGCCTTTGGCTTGCCGTCGCTTGTGTTGTCCGCTCCAGCGGAATCACCTGCAACATCGCCGAAGCGCTGCAGGTCAAAATCAAACAAATTATCGCTCATTTCATTCCTCCTCTGTGTGAGCACTAGTTTTATGCCGACACGGATATGCGCCGGCGCTCGGATCCCGTTCATAGCAACTCCTCCTATTTCTGCAAAAATGAGCATAAGAAAAGCACTCTGCATTTCGCAAAGTGCTTGTGTGTTTGATTATCTACGCGCCTTAGTAGACAAGATCAGCAGATGGTTCTGGAAGAATCCCCATTGCGTACACATCCTTGTCCTCGGCGAGGCACTCATTGATCATCTTGATCACGTCCTCCTCAGAGCGGCCCCAGCATAAGGGGATTGTCGGGAACGGTTCCTCAAAATGATCGTCATACTTTTTCAATGCCTTTTCAAATTCGGTTTGCAGCTCGTCATCGCCAAGAAAAAGGCGGTCATCCTCATCGTACCCCTCATGCTTTTTCATGGTGTCACCTTCTCCAAAATCTCCATAAACGCTTGATAGCTATGTGGTAGATACTGTTTAACATATTCCAAATCCTCGCCGCCACAAGTTACCGCACTCGTAATATTAGCCCAAGCCTCACTTGCCGCTTGGTAGATTCTACACTGTGCCTTAACTTTGGCTTGGTTGCTGGCGTCCATACCTAGCGATTCATATACAAGTTTCAAATCACTTTCTCGACGCCATTTTTTTATGTGGTTATAGTAAAAGTTATAGTACTTTTCACCGTGCCCCCAATAAATTCGGCTATTTACAAAAAGCCCATCAATCGCATCTTGAACCCCGGCACTCGCAGCATTCGCCCGAAACTCTGCCTTTACCGCAGACGTTACAACCTTTCGCAAGTGCACCTTATCAGCGCGCATCGCCGCCAAGAATTCATCACAGAAACTAACCCGATAATCAGAAATCTTCAGCACGCCCGCATTCACAGCGTCCAGTTCCTTGAACGACAGCATCGATGTAGGCAAGCACCTATCAAAAAGATGCCCGTATTCGTGTGACAATGTGTGATACTTGTGCATACCAGCCGCAACATTCCTAGCCTCTGGATAGCTCCACACAAGGTTGCTTGTTTGATGCTCGTAGTATCCGCCTTTAGTCGCCCTTCTAACCGTCGTAGTACTGTCCGCATAGTGTTTGTAGAGCGGCGCGATTTTATCGTTATCTTTCAGTAGGTCAATGTATTCGTCATAATCTGCGCTCGACATGGTTGCTTGTAGCTTCGTCGCATTCGCCCGAAGCTCCTGCTCTACATTGATTTTACCACTTTGAGCACCTGCGTTCAATACCCTCGCCACATTTGTTGCCTGTGATGCGACATTGCCAGCCTTCCACTCCTCGAGTGTCAGCTTCTTGTCCACATAGATGGCTCGCCAGTCGTCATATTTCATACTTGCAGTCACAAAAACATTCTTCCCGTTCTCATCCCGCGCGATGCGCGTACCGCTCTGCGGCTTATACTCACCTTTGAGACACCCCGAAATGACGGAGCGGCAATGCGGATGCAGGGGCGGCATATTCTTCCCCGGCATCGCTTCCTCCACGGGGAACACGTCACCATCATGAGACTGACAGACCGTCGAGGTGCGCTTGTCGAGCGTCGCAATAAAACGGTAATATTTCATCCCCGCGTCCTTGATTGAGTGAAGCGCCGCCTGATTCTGCACGTAGTTGAGCTCGGTACGGACAAGCCGCACCGCCTCTTTCGTACCGACGCCCATCTTTTGACGGACGACGCGCGTCATGTCCTGCACGGATACGCCACGATGTGCAGCGGCGATGATGTTCTGCTGGATGGTCTTGGCAAGCTTCGCTCCATTGCTCCAGATCCGCTTGGAGTAGTTCTTGCCGCTCCACGGGACACGCAGGACGCGCTCGAGTTTTTCCCCGTCCACAAGCGAGACAGCACCCGAGAGGCCACGCTTCTTCCCAATCTCGTAGAGCCCATGATAGTAAAAATCCTCATAACCCGATTTCAAGAACTCTTTCATGGCTTTCTCCGTTTTTTGGGAGAGAAGCGCCATTTCTTTGAGCGTGCCCGCCCGCAGCGCATCAAGACGCGTGATCCGGCTGCGCATGGCGAGAGTATTCAGCTCACGCAAAAGCTCCTGATTTCCTGTCGCATTGATTTCCTTGACGTATTCGACGATATCCATGCGCCACACACGGTATTCCTTGCCCGTGAGGAGCTGCTGCGCCGCCGCCATGTCCATTCCGTTGTCAGTCGCGAACCGCTGATAGAGTGCGTTGATGTTCTTTTCAATATGGGCGAGGGACTGCTCATAGTAGGCACGCAGCTCTCGCTCGATCTCCTCGCGGCTCTTCTTGTCCCACTTCTTTTCAAGTTCTTCCTGCCGCTTTTTCCAATACTTCTCCGTCGGTGTCGCCTTCGTCTTCGCCATGTGCGCCCACCCCTATTCCGTAGTCATTTTCCTCCTGCTCCTTTTTCAACTCCTCCAGCTCCTCGGCTGGATCCGTGACAAACGGCAGGAGCGAGAGCAGCCGCTTCTGCGAGACAAGCCCATAGAGTGTCTTGACGATCTCCGCCTGCTCCTGATTGTTGGCGGGTATATTCGCTGTGAATGTGATCTCGATATCCCTAAAATCAATGTCCGCCTTGCTCTTGGTCTTCAGCATGCCTGCGATCAGTTCGATGCGCCGCTGCAGACCTTTCTTAAACCCGCGCTCCTTGCGGCTGCGCACCTGCTCCAGCCCGATGAGCTTGTACTTGATGGCAACGCCGGAGGTGTTCCCTGCAAAAGCATCGTCGCTCATGTCGGGGATCGCGCTGAATTTGTGAATATCGTTCTGTAGACGCGTCTTGATGTTCTCGATATAGGTGTCGTTGAGGTTCTTGATCAGCCACTCCGCGCTGCCGTCCCCATCGAGCGTCATCATCTTGTTGCGCCGAAGCTCTGCTGCATCCTCCCCGTTCATGCCACCCATGCCCTTGAGCACGAGATAAGCATCCGTAAAATCCTCCATATCGTCGAGCGTGAGGCTCTGCGCCTTGTTGTACGCCTCCACGAGCGTCATAATGCCCTCGAAATCACCGCGACGGGCATCGTTGTTTGGGTATTCGATCACGGGCACGCCGTCAAAGTAATGCGGTACGGGCGCGCTGTTTTGGATGAGTTTATCGGCGGTGTAGTCGTAGCTTGTGACGCTGTGCGCATCGTAAACATCCACATAATCGTTGTACGTCGACCCATCAAGGCTTACAACACGGTAGCGGCGGATGGCGGCGATCAGATTCTCCTCGAGCGTCGCATCAAGAACAAGAATAACCTCTTCCGAGGGAACAGCACAAAAGCGGATCTCGGCATCCGTGTCGAGGTAGAGCACCTCATACGCCGCCCCCGTGATGCTCGCCTCTGCTGCAAGGCGCATATTGCTGTCTGCCTCATCGTTGTAGCGGAACACGTCCTGCAACGCACTCACGGCGTCTGCATCACCAGATACGGAGGAATACGCAACCGGCTGCCCCATGAAGAAGCCCGTGCTCATGTTGGTGATGTATTCGCAATAATTCGCGACGATCTTGTTGTTGGGCGCGCTGACAGAGCGCTGCTCTTTTGTGAGGATCTTGTGCTTGCCGACGTAATAATCCTTGAGCTCAAGCACATGCGACACGAAATTCCGCTCATGCCGCTGCAGAATATCCGCAATATCCTGCGGGTCGAGCGCATCCTTTGTGGTGTGTACCCTCATAATCCAAAATCCTCCTTCGTGAATCGATGCTTGAGATCAACCACGTCATAATCATCCAGCCCGTACCACATCGCAGAAAACGTGTGCGCATCCCTGTTGAACTCATCCGGGATGATCTCATCATCCCGATCCACGGCGTAGGTGAGTTCCTTGAGTTCGTCGATGCAATGCACGCAAGCATCTGAGCAGATGATGCGCCGAAAGCGCTTCATCTTGCGCGTATTGTCAAGGCGCGAATGGCGGCTGCCGCCGTTGCTCTTATGCGTCGCGACCATGTTAAACCCGCGTTTCTGGTAGTAGCGGATTGCTTTCGGCTCGGCACAGTCCGCCTTGATGCGCTCACGCGTCTTAACGAACTCTTCCAATGCGTCCGCCGTCTCGTCGTCCGTCATATTCCGTCGGTAGTATTCCCAATAGAGATAGAGCCACTTGTTTTCGTGGTCAATCGCCATGCGAACAACGGCGTTGTAGGATTCCTCAAAGCCGAAATCCATGCCGACGCGCAGATACTTGCGCGGAATTTCCGCGACGGCCGCCATAACCTCATCGTGCGGCATGACCTCGAACTGCGGCAGGACAAGCCTGCCATTGACGCCGAATTGGCCGAGACGAGCAATACGGTAAAGATCGACGTCGTACGCCTGCATCTCATCCAGCTGCTCGATGTAGTCCACCGGCAGAAACAGGTTATCGTCGGCAACGGAGTGATGATAGTATGTGTTTCCCTCACGCATGACACGCCGCGCATAGAACTCTTTATCACCCAATCCACGGCTCTCAAAAAAATGCTGATACGTCCAGTTCGAGCGCGCTACGGGGTTGGTCGTCAGGATGATATGCAGCGGCAGTGTCGGATGACGCAGACGCCCGAGCAGCTCCTTAAAGCCCGCATACTTGAGTTCACTGCACTCCTCCACCCAGATGAGGCTGATGTTGTTGATGGACTTGAGCTTTGCGGGTTTGTCCATCCCCTTGAACACGATCTTGCTCCCGTTGGGAAATCGCATCTGCATCGGTGAGGCGTTGAACACGATCATCACGCCGAGGCCCATATCTTCGACGATCTCCCGAAACAGTGAGAAGCAACTGTCGCGGATAGTGTCGTATACCTCACGCACAACCAGCGCCGTTCTGCGCTCGCTGAGGAGTTTCAAGATAACTTTCAGCGCGACGTGGTATGACTTCGACGATCCATATCCCCCGACAAGGAAGTAAATCTTACTTTCCCAGTCGAACAGGAAAGATTCGAAATGCGGATTAACCTCCTTCGCTATGTTCAATGTCCCGCGCCTCCTTCGTTGTGATCGTGACATTCAATGCGGTGTCCATCTGCCCGCTATTAAGCGCCTTCTCCTTCAACTTCAGCTCACGCTCCTTGAGCCGCACCTCGGGCGTTTCGCCGAGCACATCGAGGAGCAGCTTCGCCATTTGTGAATTGCCGTTGCACGCCGTTCGGACAATACTCCCTATGACGGCATCACCAACGGTCAGCCCCTCATCGGTGAGTTTCGCTGCAATCATAATCCCTTCTCTGAGGTCTGGATGCAAGTCCTTCAATGTGAGTGAGACCACTTCTTTGAGGGCTGTCCTGAGTGCTTTCTTGCGGCGGCGGGATTTTCCGCTCGCAATGCCGCCTTTCGATGTAATTTCTCGGAGTTCACTCGGAGTTCGTTCATGATTCGGAATCAAATTCTCCTCGTTCGCCATGCTACACGCTCACCACCTGCCTTTGATTCATACAATTTAGGCAAACAAACCGCTCTTAGTTTCCTCGATGCGCCTCTTTGCCGTCTCGAAATACTTATCCTCGCGCTCAATCCCGATAAACCGCCGTCCCTCCTGCACACAGGCAACACCTGTTGAACCGCTGCCCATAAACGTGTCAAGGACGATGTTGCCCACATCTGTATACGTGCGAATGAGCCACGCAAGCAGCGGAACAGGCTTTTGTGTCGGGTGATCCCCATACACCCGTTTGAAGTTCAGAACCGTGGTTGGGAAACGTTCGCCGTTTTCACTCTTGGTTTCATGCAGATAAACCTTTCCATAGCACTCAGTTCTCGTCGTTTTCCACCCGCGATTATAGGGCTTCCCCTTCCTCTTCTGAGGATGATAAACAGGGCTATTCTTATAGAAGATCTGTATTTTATCGTGTATCTTAACTGGCTTTCGATGTGCATTGAGAAAATCTGTTCCTTGATTTTTCTGCCAGATGAGCTCATAACGGTACATCTTGAGATTCGACTGCACCAGTGCCGAAGAAAACGGCTCACCCGCAAAGATAGCAATACAACCGTTCGGTTTGATGATGCGCCGATACTCCTCCCACATCGGCGCAAACGGCTGCGCCTTATCCCATTTGCATTGTGTAATCCCATACGGCGGATCAGTGAGAATCATATCGACACTCCCGTCCTCGATCTCCTTCATCCGCTCGAAACAGTCCCCACGGAGCAGGGTTATATCGTCCACGCATCCGCCTCCCTATATACTGCTCACATCCAACTGCCCGCTCATAAGCTCCGGCAGAAGTGCGTCGCGGAACTCCGTCAGCAGCTCGTTCTCGCATTCATTGAGGTAATAAATATGCTGTTTCCACATAGGCAGGAAAAACCGAAAAAGGCTCGACATACTCTCCTTGCTCGTATTTTCAATCTTGATTTCCCCTGCTCTCTTTGACGTGGTGAAATAGGATTCACCTTCCAAGGGTTCAAGTCCAAGAAGCCTGATTGCGCCCTCGTTGATGTTTTTTGTAGTCTCAGCACTCTTCTTGAGTAGCTCTAGAAGCTCATCATGCCCCATCTTCCGCGCAAGTGTCTCATTCATCGTAATTTTGACGGCGTTCTTCTCCCGCTGGATTTTCCGTATATCGTCCACAATGTCCTTGAAGAAGCGATGCTCTATCTTCTCCTCCTCAACTGGCATATAGCGAGATGGCGAGAATATATAATCCTGCTCGGCAAATTGTGCAACATCGACAACCTGCGAAAGTCGCGACAAATTTTTAGGCTCGTCGACCATCGTCGCAATCTTTGTAAGGTCGTCGTCACTGTATACATTCAGCGTCTTTTTATAGATTCTGTTTGCGTGACCCGCACTCCCCTCACCGCGCTGTTCGCGTATTTCTTGATGTGTCGTGCCACTACCGTCAATCAGAACAACATCCTCAACCGCTCCCCGCTTCTCACAAAGGAGTATGCAGGTCGGAATGTTCGTCGATTCAAACATGTTGGGCGGGTTTTTGATGACGGCTTTCAGCAGACCGTTTTTGATGAAATGCTGCCGAATCTCCACATCTTTGGTATCATTCATGACACCACACGGAAGGATAAATGCCGCACTCCCACCTTCTTTCAAATGGGCGAGTGCGTGATAAACAAAGGCATAATTCGCGTTTTCTTTGCACGGTACAGGGCATCCCACAAATCGGTTATCCCCGCCAAACAGGCCATCGTCCGCCGGGGGATTCCACGGGATGTTATACGGGGGATTCGAGATACAGGCATCGTATACGCCAAGCACGTAATTCTCCAATGCACACACAGCCCCGTATTTTCCGTTTGGGACGATCTTCCACGCCTGTACGATCTCGTTTTTCAGCACATCGCCGCGCAGTACAACTGCCTCAATGCCACGAATTGCAAGATTGAACAACAGGACAGGAATAACGCCCGCATCAAACTCGTGGCAGACAAATCGGAGGTTCTTGTTATTGTTCCATGCAGCAATCGTCAGTGCACCGCTTCCCGCACATACATCATAGATGGTGTCGCCGTCCTGTGCCTGCATGAGCACTGCTGTGAGTTTGGCAAGACTCGCAGGTGTAAAGTCCTGCTGCTTGCTTCCACTGCCACGATCTGCAAGCCAGAACTGATAACTCTTTTGAAGATAGTCCGTCTTCAAATCCTCAACGACTGCAACATACGAGTCAAAAATCCTTTCACGATCAGAGCTCTCGATAATTTGCATCAGTCTTTCGGATAACTTTGCCATATCCGATACGCCTAATACTTCTCTGATCTTCGCCGCCATCTCTTTCAGTTCCACACATCCGCCTCCTCTGCATACAAAAAGGACACCGCGTAAGCGATGCCCTTGTGTTCAGTTTTCGATGATACTATCATATCACATTTTTCCACAGAAAAAAGGAAGTAAAAGGGAACAAAAAGTCGGTTAAAAATACCGTTGGGAAGATGATTGAGTTATCCACAGGTATAAAAACAGGTATAAAAAAAGAAGCTGATCATGCAGCTTCTAATGATCGTATGCGGAATAGTTAAAATCATATCCGATAACACACAGAACATTTTCCCGTCGAACACCAAGTAGACGATATTTCATTCCCGCACCAAATCGCAGGACATAGACCTTTTCGTCTTCAGACATGATAAGCCCAACTGGCTGGAAAACGATCCGCTTCTTAGGTATCGTCTCTGATCCTCCAAAATCTTCTTTTCGACCTAAGATCATCGCTTTCCACGACGCACCGGTGATTTCCCTAAGCAAATCCGATTCAGAGCGTCTCGCCAATAGTTCATCCTTCCATCCGCTCTTACCAAAACACGCGTACGAATATGCTTTATTCGCCGTCACATGCGCATAAGAAACAGCAACCCTTTCCAGTATAGACGGGGGTTCTTCCAACCTTACGGATGAAATCTTCTTTGGCGGTTTTACTTTAATTCGTGACATATTCTTCCTTGAAAAAATCCCGAATCACATCTAGTTTGATAACCTTATTGCGTGGCGTTATCTTCCACGGACGTTCTTCGTGCGTCATATCACGTAATTTCCATGCAGAGTATTGCCCGAAATGTTGATAGACCTCTTCTAAAACTCCTTCCTCTTCTTCTGTATAAGTCTCTTTCGGCGGGTTTTCTTTATCATATTCGATGCCACGCGCACCATACTTGGCATATTCATGATATACATCAATGACAACCGGACCGTGCTCCCACGCAACGAGATTATCATCAAAGAGGCGACCGTCTGTAATCGCCGAGTACACGCCTTGTGCATAATACAGGAGTTTTTGAAGCTTTAAGTTAGAGATATATTCTGCGTCCTCTGCTTCCATTTGAAGAAAATTGCGCTGTAAAAACCACTTGGCAACATCGGATGCCGAATGCCTCCATTCAATTGATTTCATCATGATACTCCCTCCTACATTTTCATTATACCTTGTTTTCCACCATAGCGAAAGTACTTTCAATCATGAAAACCAAGTTTAATCTGTGCCGGTCTCACTTCGACGCCAAACAGCATGAGCGCTACATCGCGCAGCACCTTCCCTCCCTTCTCCTTTGCCCACTTCTCTGTATAGTTCATCGCCTCCGCGACCTCCCCCCACGATCGCCCTCGAATATACCGCCCCTGCAAGAGCTCCACATCTGCATCACCAAGTGATTCAAACGCACGATCTATCGCCCGTATTGTACGCTCTATCTCATCTCTGCGGATTCGCATATCGGTGATATGTACCTCCATTTTGATACGACGTACAACGGCCGCCTCTGTGCTCGTCAGCTCCCTTGTGCCGCCGCTGATACGATCATCCCCATATTGGATAGATGCTATGGATTCATCACGCAAGAGCATCTCCTGCGCCTTAATCTCCTCTGTGAGATTGAGGGCGGCGACCTTCATTTTGTTGTAGTTTTGTAAGAGCCGTTTTGTCTCTTTAATATAGTCGCCGTACTCTCTCACGCTATTTCCTCCTGTCTATCTGAACGCACCAAAAGAGCGGTGATACGCCGCTCTTTTTTTATCTTCTACACCGGTTCCCCCGTTGTGAGGTCATATTCTTTGCAGTCCGTACAATACTTTATATGTCTTGCATAGGGGTCACGTACCAGCCGCCCAATGCCTACAAAGTGATTCATTCTTTTCCTCCTCCGGGAATTTCATAAATACCAACCAGATTGTCTTTCCTCTACGATTCCCAAACAACGGCTGCGCAGGGAGAATTTTCAGAACATCTGCCGTGCTGATCTGATCCTCGCTCCACTTGAAGATCAACACACCGTGGTCTTTCAAGACGCGCATGCACTCCTCGAAACCTCGATGCAGGTCGTCTTGCCATGTACTTTCAAGCACACCGTACTTGATACCGAGCCATGAACTCTTTCCCGCTCTGCACAAATGCGGCGGGTCAAATACGACAAGCCGGAAACTCTCGTCAGGAAATGGAATCTCTCGGAAGTCAGCGATCAGATCGGGTTTG
>ERZ773010.491-NODE-491-length-27684-cov-6.203880_pt1 | contig 27684 bp, 21 predicted proteins | sample MGYA00580842_ERZ773010 | MGnify/ENA primary metagenome ERZ773010 (study PRJEB29015, sample SAMEA2737982) | human oral metagenome | biome: human oral; feature: human-associated habitat; material: dental | place: China | collected 2107 ...
GGCAAAACCGTGTTTTTGCTCAAGAAGTTCCCCGAAATCGCAAACTATTATCGCCGTAAATTTCGGCATATTCTGGTGGACGAATACCAAGATACCAACCACGCCCAGTATGCGCTCGTGCGGGAGTTGGTGGGGGCGCATCCGCAGGGAAACGCCCGTGAGCAGGGGCCGTACCCGGATGCTCCGCCGCCCGGCGAACTGACCGTCGTGGGCGACTCAGACCAGTCGATTTACGCCTTCCGCGGCGCCGACATTCGCAATATTACGGATTTCGAGAGTGACTACCCCAATGCGCACATTATTCTGCTGGAACAGAACTACCGTTCCACGCAGAACATTCTCTCCGCCGCGAACGCCGTGATTGAACGCAACCCCAACCGCCGCCCCAAGAAGCTGTGGACGGCATCGGGGGAGGGCACAAAAATCGTGGGGTACGTCGCCGAATCCGAACATGCGGAGGCGCGCTACATTGCCCAAGAAATAGACCGGCTTGCCGATGAACACGGTATCAAGCCTTCGGATGTGGCGATTTTCTACCGCACCAATGCCCAATCCCGCGCCCTTGAAGAACTCCTGATGCGCGCCGGACTGCCGTACCGCGTGGTCGGCGGCACCCGGTTCTACGAGCGCAAAGAAATTAAGGATGCGCTCGCCTACCTGCGCGCCCTCTCAAACCCGGACGACGACGTGAGCGTGCGGCGTATTCTCAACGAACCTAAACGCGGTATCGGTGCGAAATCTGAGACCGTGGTTGCCGATTATGCTTCGGCACAGCGAATTTCGTTCTTTGCCGCCGCCCGTGCCGCTGCCGCTGAGCCGGGGAGCGTGCCGGGTTTGGGTGCTGCAGCCGTTAAAAAGTATGCTCAGTTCGTCAAACTCATGGACGATCTCGCCCAGATTGCGCGCACCGAATCAGCCGCCACAACCCTAGAGGCGGTGCTCGAACAGTCCGGCTATCTCGCCGCCCTGCGTGAATCTAAGGATATTCAGGACGAATCCCGGGTGGAAAACCTCTCGGAGCTGCTGGATGCGATGGTCGAGTTTGAGGCGGAGAACCCTGGCGCGGACTTAGAACAGTTCTTAGAGCATGTCTCGCTGGTGGCTGATGCCGACTCGATTCCGTCCCGGGGTGCTTCCGCCGACGGTCAGACCCCGTCCGCCGCGCAGATTGCCGCCGAGGCCGCAGAAGCGAAGGCGCAGGGCATGATTACCCTGATGACCCTGCACACCGCCAAAGGCCTGGAGTTCCCGGTTGTTTTCCTGACCGGACTGGAACACGGACTGTTTCCGCATCAGCGGGCGCTGACCGACGAGGGTGAGATGAGCGAGGAACGCCGCCTTGCCTACGTGGGGCTCACGCGCGCGATGCAGCGGCTCTACATCACCCGCTCCGAGACCCGCACGATGTGGGGCAAGAGCCAGTTCAACCCGCCCTCACCCTTCCTGGAAGAGATTCCCGAGGAGCTGATCGAGTGGCGCCGCCTGGGCGGTTTTGCCGGGTTTGGTGCCTCCGGGATGGGCGCATACGCCAACGGTGCCAGCGGGTATGGTGGCTACGGTGCCGGTTCTTATGGACAGCAGGGCGGCTACCGCGGGGCGAGCGGATACAGCTCCGGCGGTGGGCGCGGCTTAGATAAAGGCAATTCGGGCGGCTACGGCACGGGATACGATGAATCCCGCACCCGGGCGAACCGTGAACCATCAACCGCCGAGGTCAATGGTTCGGCAAGCTACGGTTTGGCGGCCGCAGCCAGCGCATCCGGAGCGGTGCGTAACCGCTCGCGAGTGCATCAAAGCAAGGAAATTCCGCAGCTGAAGGTGGGCGATACGGTGCGCCATAAATCCTTCGGCGAGGGGCGGGTTCTTGCTTTGGAAGGCACCGGCGATAAGACCGTGGCGAAGGTGCGTTTTGCCTCCGAAGAGAAGCGTCTGCTGCTGCGGTACGCACCGATTGAGAAGGTCTAGCCAAAACCCAACACTCCGAATAGTGATGCCCATTACAAAAATAGCGTGTGTGTTGTCTGATAAGTACACCCTCAACCAAATATCCGATAGAGTAGAACCGAGAGAAATTTAGAGCGTGACAGCGCGCCCTCTCAGGGGCGTAAAACACGTCGAATAGTAACTCACCAGACCAAGCCGCCGCACCCTAGAACGGCGGCACCACTTCGACGAAGAAGGACACCTGTGGACCTTTTCGAATACCAGGCGCGCGATCTCTTCGCAAAGCACGGTGTACCCGTGCTCAAGGGCATTGTTGCGACCACTCCCGAAGAAGCAAAGGCAGCAGCTGAGGAAATCGGCGGCCTGACCGTCATTAAGGCTCAGGTTAAGACCGGCGGCCGCGGTAAGGCTGGCGGCGTGAAGCTCGCTAAAAACCCTGATGAGGCATACGAGTACGCTCAGCAGATTCTTGGTATGGATATCAAGGGTCACACCGTTCACCGCGTGCTGGTTGCACAGGGTGCTGACATTGCTGAAGAATACTATTTCTCGATTCTGCTTGACCGTGCAAACCGTTCGTACCTTGCCATGTGCTCGGTAGAGGGCGGCATGGAAATTGAGCAGCTCGCCGCTGAACGCCCCGAGGCTCTCGCTAAGGTTGAGGTAGACCCGCTGGTGGGCATCGACTCCGCTAAGGCACAGGAGATCGTTGAGGCCGCCGGGTTCTCCGCTGAACTGCAGCCCAAGGTGGTTGAGGTTCTCGTGAAGCTGGGCGATGTCTTCAAGAAGGAAGACGCAACCCTTGTTGAGGTTAACCCCCTCGTGCAGACCCCCGAAGGCGATATTCTGGCTCTTGACGGCAAGGTCTCTCTCGACGATAACGCGGAATTCCGCCAGCCCGATCACGTGGCGCTTGTCGATAAATCCGCCGAAAACCCGCTGGAAGCTAAAGCTAAGCAGCACGACCTGAACTATGTGAAGCTCGACGGTGAAGTTGGTGTTGTCGGTAATGGTGCCGGTCTGGTGATGTCTACCCTGGATGTGGTGGCATACGCTGGCGAAAAGCACGGCAACGTGAAGCCCGCCAACTTCCTTGATATCGGTGGCGGCGCATCCGCTGAGGTTATGGCTGCGGGCCTTGAGATTATTCTGGGCGATGAACAGGTTAAGAGCGTTTTCGTGAACGTCTTCGGCGGTATCACCTCGTGCGATGCCGTAGCTGAGGGCATCGTGAAGGCGCTTGAGATTCTGGGCGATTCCGCAACTAAGCCGCTTGTGGTGCGGTTGGACGGCAACAACGTGGAGGAAGGCCGCCGCATCCTCTCTGAGGCAAACCACCCGCTCGTGGTGCAGGCAACCACCATGGATTCAGGCGCCGATAAGGCAGCAGAGCTCGCTAACAAGGCGTAATCGCCACCGAAGGATTTATAGGAAAAACTATGTCTATCTTTGTGAACAAAGACTCTAAGGTCATCGTTCAGGGCATCACCGGCGGCGAAGGCACCAAGCACACCGCTCGTATGCTCGCAGCCGGCACAAACATTGTGGGCGGCGTGAACGCCCGCAAGGCTGGCACCACCGTTACCCACAAGGCAAAGGACGGCTCCGATGTTGAGCTGAAGGTCTTCGGTACCGTTGCCGAGGCTATCGCCGAAACCGGTGCAAACGTTTCGATCGTTTTCGTGCCGCCCGCCTTCACCAAGGCCGCCGTGCTGGAGGCTATTGAGGCTAAGATCGGTCTGGTCGTCGTCATTACTGAGGGCGTTCCGGTGCAGGATACCGCTGAGTTCTGGGCTGCCGCGAAAGCTTCGGTGGATGAGAACGGCAAGCAGATTACCCGCATTATCGGGCCGAACTGCCCCGGCATTATCACCCCTGAGGAGTGCCTGGTTGGCATCACTCCGGCGAATATCACCGGCAAGGGCAAGATCGGTCTTGTCTCTAAGTCGGGTACCCTCACCTACCAGATGATGTTCGAGCTCGCCGACATTGGGTTCACCACCGCTATCGGTATTGGCGGCGACCCGATCATTGGCACCACCCATATTGACGCTCTGGAGGCTTTCGAGGCTGACCCGGAGACTGAGGGCATTGTGATGATTGGTGAGATTGGTGGCGACGCGGAGGAGCGTGCCGCCGAGTACATCAAGGCGAACGTCACCAAGCCTGTAGTCGGTTACGTGGCTGGCTTTACCGCTCCCGAGGGTAAGACTATGGGCCACGCTGGTGCGATCGTCTCAGGTTCTTCGGGTACCGCTCAGGCGAAGAAAGAGGCCCTGGAGGCTGCTGGCGTGAAGGTCGGCAAGACCCCTTCCGAGGCCGCTAATCTGATGCGCGAAATCTTCGCCAACAAGTAGCATCCCGCCCGGTTCGGGCAGCTCATAAGACCCCCGGCGGTGCGAGTATTACGCTCGCGCCGTCGGGGGCTTGTGTATTTGGGATAGAAAATTTATCGAAAAAGAGCTGAAGGAACCTACCCCAGTGTGGTGCCGAAGGCTAGACCCAGCAGGTAGGTGATGCCCGCCGCGCCCAGTCCGATAAGGATTTGGCGCAGCCCGCGGCGCATCGGGGAAGACCCCGAGAGCAGGCCCACAATACCGCCGGTGAAACCCAGCGCCATGGTGACGAACAGGAGCGAAAGCAGCATCGCCCAGACGCCGGAAAGCCCGAAAATATAGGGCAGAATCGGCACGAGCGCCCCGGATGCGAAGAAGCTAAACGATGCCGCCGCCGCACCAATATCCGTACCCAGTGCTACATTCTCTTCCTCGCCTTCCTCATTCGCACGGTGTGACAGCGACGGGTCGCAATCGCAGTCGAGATACCCGAAACGTTCCAGCGCGCGGTGATGCGCCGCCTCCTCATCCATGCCGCGCGCCCGGTAGATGAGCTCAAGCTCGTTCGAGTCAATATCAAGGTCGCCCGCTACGCGCAGGGTCACCTGGGTCGGCTGGGATGCATCCAAAAGTTCGCGCTGGGAACGTACCGAAACGAACTCGCCCGCCGCCATGGAAAGCGCGCCCGCGAGCAGCCCGGCAATCCCCGAAAGCAGCACCATAGAGCTGGACGCGCCCGAGGCCGTGATGCCGATCGTTAGCGCCAGGTTTGAGACCAGCCCGTCGTTCGCGCCGAACACCGCCGCGCGGAAGTTGCCGGAGAGTTTTTCGCGTCCGCTGGTGGCTAGGGCGCGGATGATTTCTTCGTGAATAGCTTCGTCAGCCGCCATTTCTTCGGTGGCGTCCGGGTCTTCGGCGTAGGGGGAGCGGGATTCGGCCATTTGCGCCATTGCCAGAATAAAGACCGACCCGAAATGCTTCGCCATGAACTGCAAAAATGCGGATGAGAGCGACGGGCGGACGGGTTTGCCAACGTGTTCACCGAGCATGTCGCGCCAGTGCTGTTGGTGGCGTTTCTCAGCCTCGGCAACCTGCATCAGAATCTCGCGGTCTTTACCTTCGGCGCGCTGGGCCAGGTAGCGGTAGATGCGGGCCTCCGACTCTTCGTCGGCGAGATAACGCCGCCACCGCCGGATTTGCGCCTCACTTGGCTGGGTGACGGGCTGGTGCCGTGCCGGTACATGGTCAAGCGCTCCTGTGTGTGCCGCCGTTGGGGAAGGGGCTGAGTGTTCGGGGTTGCGGCGCGCGGGGACATCCGGTGCGGTGAACGCCTGCGTGGTGATGGGCTCTCGCCGGTTTCTGCCGGGTGTCGCCTGGGCGGGGGAGTGGTTGCTGCTGCCGGGTGCTTCGGGTGTGTGTTTGCGGGGCTCGGGTGACATGGGGTGTCTTCCTCAGGGTGGCTGGTGCGTGCAAAACACTAGAATAGACGGGCGCTGGGCGAAAATCTAGGTAAAGCTGACCGGGTGCTGATGTTCGCCGGGACGAAAAAATACGGGCAGCCGTCACCGTGCTGACCGGGCTTACTCGCCTAAGTGTCGCACCCACCTGCGCCCGCACTTCTGCCGGAATATGCGGCGCATATGGTTATGCCGTGGCTGGTGGTTCCCAGGCCACAGACGTGAGGGGTGGCAGCAAAAAGGGTGGGTGCCTTCCCAGAGCTAGGGGAGGGCACCCACCCGGTGAACCTATAGGGCTCAGAAAGGCTGCCTATTAGGAGATTTCGCCTGCGCTGTTCTCCAGGAATGCGCGAATGAACCACTGGAACTTCTCGAGTTCGGCGGTCTGGCCGATCAGCAGGTCTTCGGTGATGGGGTCAACCTTGCCCGCAAATTCGATAGCCTTGCGCTGCTCCTTGATCACGCGGGTGTACACCTCGTTCAGGGCGTGCAGGTGGTCGGTGACGCGGGCACGGCCTACGGGGTAGTCGTCGTGGCTGCGCGCTGCGACTAGGGCACCTGCGAGGCCGTTGGGGGTTGCACCCAGGGTTGCCATACGCTCTGCGATGTCGTCCACGAAGTTACGCACAGTATCAACCTGCGGGTCGATCATTTCGTGCACGGCGATGAAGCCGGGGCCGGTCACGTTCCAATGTGCGTGCTTCAGGGACAGGTGCAGTTCGTTCAGATCGTGCAGGCGGCTCTGTAGAACTTCCGAGATTTCTTTGCCCTCGTCAAGGGTAAGACCGGGTGCGGTGTATTTTGCGAATGCCATAGTGACGACTCCTTAATGTTGTAATGCTGTGTAGATGCCCGCCCGGTAGTTATCGTGAGAAAACCCGGCCGGTACGTTGATATTAGTAAATCATTTTTATACCGACCCGTCAAGATTATTCTTATTTATTCATAATAAGTACTGCTTGATATGACGCCTTGAAAACCCTAAGAGTTTGAGAAAGCTAGGCTAACCTCAAGACTAGCGTCCGAGCGCCTTAAACACGCTCAGCCCCAGCTCCTCATGCCGAAGACGCACATCCCCTAAACCGGCGGGAACCTCAAGCTCACCGGGGACTACAATCACCTTCATGCCCGCATCCGTAGCGCTACGCACCCCGGAAGGGGAATCCTCAATCGCCATGCACTGGCTGGGATCCACCCCCAAACGCTGTGCCGCTAAAAGATACGGCTGCGGGTTTGGCTTCGGATGCGTGGTCTCATCATTACCAATAACAACCGAGAACGTTCCCTCAGGGGCGGCATCAGCCGTGCGCTGAGCCACCGCAGTCGTAGCATTTGTAACTATTGCCGCCGGGATACCCGCATCACGAACCTGCACCAGAAAACGCTCAATCCCGGGCAGAAACTCCACCGGAGAATCCGCCAATGCCGCACGCACCTTACCCACCAGCCGATCATTAATCTGCTGATCCGGCAGGTTCACCCCGCGCTCACGTAACCTATCCAGCGTGAACTTCATGGAATAACCCAGGCAATCCAAGGTGTCCTGCGCGGTCCACACACCACCAAACTCCGCCGCCAGCTCAACCTTCGCGGCCGCCCACACCGGCTCAGTATCAACCAGCGTGCCATCATGATCAAAAAGAATCGCCTGAGGAAAATCCCCCTGAATATTACTGCTCATGCCATTAAGCCTACCGGGCATTTCTAGGCCGCCCGTATGACAACATCCTCAATCGTCACCAGAAAATCGGTACCCGCATTCAGCGGGTCTCCCGCAATATCGAGCAGAGCATCGGCAACGTCCTCACGGGCAATCGTTGGGATACCCGGAACATGCGCAACACTCGTCACGTCAACCACCTTCGCCCCGCCCTTACCAGGCTCATCTGTGAGCCTGCCCGGCAACGCCCGCGAAATATACGGCTGATACTTAGCAACCATAGCGTCGGCCTTCGCGCGGTCCCTAAAAATACTGCGCATAATGGTCTTGCACGCCACACGCATTAAAAAAGATGCACTCCGCACCGTGTCACCCACCCCGTAGGCGCTCATAAGAACACAGTGCGGTACACCCGCACCCACTACCGCCTCCATAATGAGCGGCAGGCGCTTCTGCATGAACTTGGTCGATAGAAACTCCCGTACCGTAGCTTTCTGGCCCAGGATGCTAACCATCACATCCTGCCCGGAAGAAATCGTGGCAAGCTGCTCGGAATCGTTCAGGGCACCGGGAACAATAATGAGGTTCTGGTGCGCCCCCAAAAGTGCCACCGCCTTATCGGGGTTACGCACATAGGCGGTGACCGTGTGCCCCTCCTCTAACGCTTTGCGGGTGAAAAGGCTTCCGGTGCGACCGCTCGCTCCTAAAACCAGTATTTTCATGTAGGCTCCCATTATTTATCGGTGTGGTTGGTATGGGTTTAACGTGGTTGGTGTGGGCACCCGCAAGCACCCAATGTGCTCAGTATAACAATAAAGTTTTTGGCTAAAGTTTAGGTTTATGTGGGTTTTACTGCGGAAAAACCACTGACATGGTGAGTGCTGCCCCAACCCGGGGTGCAAACCGTTTAGGATGGCACAGTGAACGAAAAATCAGAGCGCTCCGGATCGCATCCGCACGTAAACTCATTGGCTGCACGCACACCTGCCGTCATACAGGTCGCAGCCCTCTACGCCGCCTACCCCATGGCGCTTGTCTCTGCCGCCTGGATTACCGTAGGTCGTGCCCTCTTCGGGGCCGCCGGTGACCTCGTACCTATTTTTGCTATCTCATTCGGCCCGGCGCTCGCGCTCATACTGTGCCTGGCGGCCCGCTGGGCCTTTGCGGATGCGCGCCGCGCTGTCGCGGCCGCAGAACTCACCCGCCCCGCCTGCCGCTGGGGTGTGGCGATTGCGCAGTCTGCCTGCTGGGTGCTGGCGTTTTTATTCGGCATGTTTATCCCGGACTACCGTGCCGGGGTGCCGGTGTCAGGAATGGGTGCGCTTGTGGGCGGCGAGTACGTGGGGTATGCGGCAGGGTTCGGTAACACCTTCGGTATTCTGACGTTCGCGGCCGCTATTACTGCCGCCGCGTTGGCGTACAGCGCGAACCGGCGTGGGGCGCGCCTGCAGCAGGGTGTTACCGACGAGGTTTTGGAGGAGCAGGCGCGACAGCAAAGCCCGTATGACTTCCTGGACTGAGACCTAGTCTGACCCCCTCACCCGCGCCCTAAAAAGGCTCTTTATGCGAATAAAGCGTATTTTTCACCGCTTTATTCGCATAAAGAGCCTTTTTTAGTGCTGAATTTTGGTCTGGAAAATCAGCAGTAGCCCCTTGCATCCAAACCTTGAGTGTAGTAGACTCAAGTTAGCTGTAAAAAGAAGGCGCAGGATGCGCCCCGCACAAGACGCGAAAGGATAAGATTTATGGACGCAAAATTCACCACCAAGAGCCAAGAAGCGCTCTCCGCCGCTAATATGAACGCGCAGACAGCGGGTAACCCCAGCATCGAACCTGCGCACATCCTCAAAGCACTGATGGATCAGCGAGAAGGCGTTGCCGTAGCTGTTCTCAAGGCCGCAGGGCTAGACATCGAGGCCATTTCGGAAGCCGCATCCGCAGAGATTAAGAAGCTGCCGAAAGCGTCTGGTGCATCCGTGCAGAACGCAAACTTCAGCCGCAGCGCCCTCGCCGCTATTCAGAGTGCGCAGACCCACGCTCAGAAATTCGGTGACACCTATATCTCTACCGAAATGCTGCTGCTGGGCATCGCAAGCGGCGATAGCGATACCGCTCGCGCGCTTGAAAACCTGGGCGCAACTGCCAAAGTTATCGAAGAGACCATTCCCCAAGTACGAGGAGACCGCACCGTGGATACCCCGGACCCCGAAGGCACCTTCCAGGCCCTTGAAAAGTACGGAACCGACCTGACCGCGCTCGCCCGCGAAGGCAAGCTCGACCCCGTGATCGGCCGAGACTCCGAAATTCGCCGCGTGGTGCAGGTGCTTTCCCGACGTACCAAGAACAACCCCGTGCTCATTGGTGAACCCGGCGTCGGTAAAACCGCTGTGGTCGAAGGGCTGGCTCAGCGCATGGTCTCCGGCGACGTCCCCGAATCCCTGCGTGGTAAAACCCTGATCAGCCTTGACCTTGGGTCCATGGTTGCGGGCGCTAAATACCGCGGCGAATTCGAGGAACGCCTCAAGGCCGTGCTCGAAGAAATCAAGAAATCCGAAGGTCAGATCGTCACCTTTATCGACGAGATGCACACCGTGGTTGGTGCGGGCGCATCCGAAGGTTCCATGGATGCAGGCAATATGCTCAAGCCCATGCTGGCACGCGGCGAACTGCGCATGATTGGCGCTACTACGCTTGACGAGTTCCGCGAGAACATTGAGAAAGACCCCGCCCTGGAACGTCGCTTCCAGCAGGTGTACGTGGGTGAGCCGAGCGTTGATGACACTATCGGCATTCTGCGTGGGCTCAAGGAACGCTACGAGGCGCATCATAAGGTGCAAATCTCGGATGCCGCCCTGGTTGCCGCCGCAGCACTTTCAAATAGGTACATTCCCTCACGTCAGCTGCCCGATAAGGCGATCGACCTAGTGGATGAGGCCGCATCGCGCCTGCGCATGGAGATCGACTCAGCCCCCGAAGAAATCGACCAGCTGCGCCGCGCCGTAGACCGCCTGACCATGGAAGAACTGGCCCTCAAGAACGAGACCGACCCGGCGTCTAAAGAACGCCTGGCGGCGCTGCGCAAAGACATGGCCGACAAGAAAGAACAGCTGGACGCGCTCAACGCCCGCTGGGAAGCCGAAAAGGCCGGTCTGAACCGCGTGGGCGATCTCAAGAGCGAAATCGACGAGCTGCGCTCGCGTGCAGAGGTAGCACAGCGCGAGGGCAACCTGGCGGATGCATCCCGCCTGCTCTACGGCGAAATTCCCGCCAAGGAGAAGGAACTGGAAGAAGCTCAGCGCGCCGAAACTGAGGCTAATGGCGAGGCTATGGTCTCTGAAGAGGTCACGGCTGACGACATTGCCGAGGTTATCTCTTCCTGGACGGGCATTCCCGCCGGGCGCATGCTTCAGGGCGAATCCGAGAAGCTGCTGGAGATGGAGAAACGCATCGGTGAACGCCTGATCGGTCAGGAAGCCGCCGTGGTTGCTGTGGCGGATGCGGTTCGCCGCGCCCGCGCCGGAATTTCCGACCCGAACCGCCCGATTGGTTCCTTCCTGTTCCTGGGACCGACCGGTGTGGGGAAGACCGAGCTTGCGAAGGCCCTGGCGGAGTTCCAGTTTGACGACGAGCACGCCCTGGTGCGCATCGACATGAGTGAGTACGGCGAGAAGCACAGCGTTTCCCGCCTGGTGGGTGCGCCTCCCGGATATGTGGGTCACGAAGAGGGCGGTCAGCTGACCGAGGCTGTGCGCCGTCGCCCCTACTCCGTGGTGCTGTTGGATGAGGTTGAGAAGGCTCACCCCGAGGTCTTCGATATTCTGCTGCAGGTGCTTGATGACGGTCGTCTGACTGACGGTCAGGGCCGCACCGTGGACTTCCGCAACGTGATTCTGATTCTGACCTCGAACCTGGGTTCGCAGTACCTGGTCGATCAGGAGATGCCGTTTGAGGAGCGCAGCGAAAAGGCAATGCAGGTGGTTCACCAGGCGTTCCGTCCCGAGTTCCTGAACCGTCTGGATGACATCATCATGTTCGAGCCGCTCTCTGCTGAGCATCTGGGACAGATTGTGAACCTGCAGATTCAGGGCATGGGCAAGCGTCTGACCGACCGCCGCCTGACCCTGGATGTTACCCCCGCCGCCCTGGAGTGGCTGGGCTTGGCAGGGTACGATCCAGCCTTCGGCGCCCGCCCGCTGCGCCGCCTGGTACAGCGCGAGATCGGCGACCGCCTGGCGAAGGGCATCCTCTCAGGTGCTATTCACGACGGCGACACCGTAGAGGTGGATGTGAACCCGGATGTTGCAATGGACGGTCTGTCAGTGACCTCCAAGCGTGACGACTAATTCATCACGGCGCGAAACAGAATGCTAAGTTGCAGCGGGAGCGTAAAATACGCTCCCGCTGCAACTTTCTTCATGGATTAGTCTCTTCAAAGCTAGAACGCTATTTATTTCCTCGTACGCTTGGAATAACGCCCTGGGTATGTTACTCATGGAATGACGGCAAGCGAACCATTATCAAAGCCATAAGGAGGCGGACCAGTGATTGACCATTTCGGCATCAACGTTAAAGATATTGAAGCAAACAAAGCATTTTATGAGGCAGTGCTGGCGCCGCTGGGCTACGCCAAGACAATAGACAAAGAGCCATATGGCATGGGCTTTAGCAACCCAGACCGCACGCAGCACACGGGAATGTTTTGGCTTCTTGGGAAAGGTGAGTCGTCATCACCGTTGCATTTCGCTTTTACTGCGCCATCGCGGGCGGCGGTAGATGCATTCTACGAAGCAGGCTTGGCAACGGGAGGGCAGGATCATATCGCACCAAGTGTGCATGCTGACTATCACCCGAACTACTATGCCGCCTTTCTTATTGACCCTAACGGGCATAAGATCGAAGCGGTGTGTCATAAAGCGCCATAGAGGTATCTAGTAGGGTATATTACTGGCTCCTAATTACTCTCCGAGCAATGCGCCGCCGCAGTCTATCAGAATTGCGTCTAGTCTTTTCCTGTGGCTTCGTGCCCGATATATCGCGGCATTGAAACGCACAAGATGAGCATAATAGCGGTGAGCCCTAGACTGTGTGCCCACAGGGGCATACTATGTTCCACCCCAACGACGGCAAGAATGGAACTTACTGATGCAGCCGATACTGTTCCGCCAAGTGCGCGGAAGAAAAGGTTGAACGAAGTTGCCCTCCCTACTTCAGATGCCTTGGAACCGGTCTGCACGGCAAGGTTTGAGAGAGGCATACCCATCCCAATACCAAAGCTAAGGGTGATTGTTGCTAAGACAAACAGTAGAAATGGCCAGTCCGTATTGAGAAAAGATAGGTATATAAGAGCGGTGGCTATGACGATGCAGGAGAGCATAGAAATTTTGCGTAGGTGTCCTGTCTTCGAGAAGGTCACTCCAGCAACGGCACTTCCTAGAATAAGAGCGAGAACCATAGGAACCAGCATGAGTCCCGAGAGCATACTATCTGTTCCTAAGACCTTATTCATATAGAGGGGAATAAAAATAATAACGGCATACATCATGTATTGAGAGAAGAAACCTAAAGAAACACCGGAAGATACTTGCGGCGTGCGCAGGATTTTTACCGGAACCAGCGGATTAGGATGTTTGGTCTCTAGAAAAACTAGTACACTGATTGCCCCGCATGCTCCAAGAATCAGTACGATGAATTGCCATGAAGACCACTGAAATACTTCAGGCACCAGACTAAATGCAAGGGTTAGCGGAATAATACCGAGTGTTGCAAAGAGTGCACCATAACTGTCGAAAGTATGCAAGGACGCGGCGGGAACAGCATACCGTGGTAAGAAACGTATAACGGTTATGAGGGCTATGAGCCCAATCGGCAGGTTGATGAGAAATATCCAACGCCACCCTAGAGCGTGAGTGAGCACCCCGCCTAGAACAGGACCAACGATGCTGGCGAGCCCATACATTGACGTTACCAGTCCCATCCATTTCCCGCGTTCTCGCGGCTCAAATAAGTCGGCAACCGTGATGAAAACGCCTGCTTCAAGAAGTCCTCCGCCGAGGCCTTCGAAAAACCTCCAGGTGCTTAAAGATTCAAGTGTGGATGCCGTGGCGCAAAATATGGAGCTAAGTGTAAACAGTGCGATTCCACTCACAAATGTCTGTTTATGCCCTATTTTGAGAGCGATACCTCCGCACAGCAGGGTCATGACGGTGGAGGACACTAAATATGCTGTGAGCGGCCACGAATATTGATTAATACTATGAAAATCTGCTGCGATCGCAGGTAAAGCGGTGCTAACGGCAGTTGCATCCAATGCAGCAGTGAAAAGACTGAGCATGAGGCCGGTGAGAATGGCCCAGGACGGTCGGGAAGAATCCAAGTTGTTGCGAAGAGAACCTGTGGAATCTGAAGAGTGTGACATGGCGAAGCCTCTTGTCTTAACTAGTGTATTAGATACTACTATTACTGATAGTAATAGGATAAAAAATAGTCCCTAAAACCAGACGGAGTTAGGGGTGTTGGCTGGGAAGCGTCGGGTGCGCTCTTAGAGTTATAAAGAATAAGACGGAACTTGTATGTAGCATCTAGTGGGCTGCCCTGTGCAAATCCAAAATATGGCAAATTCAAAATATGCAGAGCAGTCCACTAGACTGTCGGTTCCTGGCCCCTTACTTTTTGCGATTCTGATAGAACTCCTTCTCGAACTTGCGTGCCCAGTCCGCAATGAGCCGGTAGGTGTCGGCGCACAGTTCTAAGGTTGCCTTCGCCTCTATCTGGTCTTCGGCGGACGCAGCAGCCTGTGCCAGCCGATCTGCCCACTCGCTGTAGGTATCGGCGATAGACTGCAACAGCTCGTGTCCCATCTTCTCATCCACCATGCGGATATTCGCGATGACGGAGACGAAGTTGAAGTCTACGCGCGCCGGGCTGGAGGCAATATCGTAGAGAAGTTCATGAAGACGTTCCTTGCCTTCGAGGGTAATGGAGTAGACCGTGCGTTCAGGCATAGCGCTGTCTTTGACGGTGGTGCTCTCCACATATCCTTGCTTGTAGAGCTGCACCAGGTTGCGGTATACGGAGGGTGAGCTGATGCGCGCCCAACCGCGCACTCCGCGCTGATCCATCATTTTGTTCATTTCGTAGGCGCTCATCGGGTGCTCATGCAGAGCCCCCAGGATCATAGCGTCGATAGTTGGGGTTGCCATAATGCTTCCTTTTACTATTGCTGTCGCTAATAATACTATCATTAATAGTAGTCTTGTATATAGGAGTTTGTGACCAAGAGAACCCGGGCAGGGGAGTAGGTTGCTCGTCCCTAACTGGGGGCATCCCGGCATACACTAGACACATGGGCAAGCGGATCGCTATGCGTTATGCAGAACTCGCAGACGCGGGCGAGAAAAATGAACGGCCTGACAGTGACCTCCAAGCGGTAACGGGTAACGCAACTGGCACAGATAATGCGCGCCGCACTGGGAAGTATCCCGGTACGGCGCGCATTCTTGCTAATAGATGAAAGGTGTTATGCCTGCTTGCGGCGGCGTGCCACCAGTACGACGGTGGTACCCGCTACGAGGGTGAACAGGCCAACCCCGGCAATGGTTAGCGCACCCGAAGCGCCGGTGCTTGCCAGCCTGCCGCGAGCGGTTGAAGCTGCCGAGTAGCTGCCCGTGCTGCCGGTTGAGGCGACAGTCCCGGAGGAAGAGACACGCGATGCGGAGCCACCCGAGTAGCTGCCGGACACCCTGGACTCGCACGCTACCCCGTCTTTGTCGCGGTCAAGGTGGCCGCTGTAGTGTTCGCTGCCTGCCTTAATATTGTTCAGGCCGCGGGCGCGGGCTTCGGTGCAGTTATCGAGCTCATCATTGGTGGAGGTGTCAGCGGCTGCTGCCTGCTTGCCCCCGGTGGTGCTGGCGGTGCCGGAACCGGAAGTGCCGGTTGCTTTAGTCTCGCACCCCACCCCGTCCTTATCGCGGTCAAGGTGCTCACCGTAGTGCGGGCTGTTCGCATCAATATTGCTGAGCCCGCGCGCCGATGCTTCGGTGCAGTTCGTGGGGATCTCCCCAGCGGCATCCGAGCCCTGAGCGGCGGCGGCCAGGTGCTCCGCGTTTGCGGATGCGTTCGGCACGTTATGTTCAGCGGATGAAGAGTCCTGCGCCGAATTATCTGCTGCCTGCTCGCTCTGGCTGGGGGCAGCGGAAGGCTGCACCGGAGGCTGCGGCTTGCCCGTCACCGCTGCGGAGGCGCTTGAGGCAGCGGGCGCCTCGGTGGCGCTCTGCGCGGCAGAGGCTGAGGAGCTGGGGGCCGCTTCGGTCGGTGCGGGCGCAGCGGAAGCAGCAGCCGTATCGGTGGGGGATGCACTCGGTGCTGCTGCCGCCTGGATTGTTACGGTTGCAGCGTCGCCGCCGCGGCGGGGATCCTGCTTATTGAGTGACCCGGTGAGCACCGTGAGGCTCACGGTCTGCCCGGGTTTGAACCCTTCCTGCCAGGGGATGGTGCCCGCCACGTTGCCGTTTGCGTCGGCCTCAACACGCAGGTAGGGCTGTCCGCTTACGCCACCGCCATCAATTTTGAGGGCGAGTACCGAGGGTGAGCCGTCTTTGGCTTTGAACCCGGTGCCGGTAAAGCTTAGGCCCTGCCCCACGGTCCAGGAGCTGGGGAAGGTGATGGTTGCCCCGTCGTCGTAGGTGTGGCTTGCGTTTGCTGCGGGCGCTACGGCGGCGGTGTTGGTTGCGGGTGCCGCGAATGCGGCGGGGACGGCGGTCGCGCCTACGAGGCTGAGGCTGAGCGTGGCGACGGCGCCAATAGTTGCGAATTTGTGATGAGTTGTCATACCTAAAATTCTATAGGCACCGCGTAGGGTAAAATGCCCAAAAAGACGCTTCGGGACTGTGGTGTACAACAGTATGGATACCCTATCTTTAAGCTGTTAGTTGAGGTTTACCCCCAGAAATTCTTTTCGTGCGTGGGTGAGCAGTGCGCGGTCCCAGCCGCCGCACGGTCATTCCCGGTACGGATACCCGCAGCGTGCACGGGCATAGCGGGGCGCATCCTACAATGGGTGCAGTACATTCTTGAACGACGGCACACTGGGACGCAATGGATAAATGGACTGACACGACCGGAATCGATAATCACGAGATTGCCGCCGTGCACCGTGCCGCGATCCGTTCTATCCAGCGTGTTGTTGCCGAGACCGCCCAGCCGCACCAGCCTGAGGTTGCCCTCGAAGGGGTGGCTGGTATGCTTCGTGCAGGCCGGGTGCTTGCGCTCACCGGGGCGGGGGTTAGTACCGAATCCGGTATCCCTGATTACCGTGGCCCCGCCGGTTCCCTGCGTGAGCACCGCCCCATGACCTACCAGGAATTCCGGTATGATGACGCTGCCCGCCAGCGCTACTGGGCGCGTTCCTATGTGGGGTGGCGGCGCATGAAGGAGGCCAAACCTAACCGTGCCCACTATGCGCTGGTTGAGCTTGAGCAGCACGGTGCTGTTTCTGGGGTGATCACCCAGAACGTTGATGGGCTTCATGCCCAGGCGGGGAGCAGAAACATGCTGGCCCTGCACGGTGATCTCTCAACGATCATATGCCTCACCTGCGGGCACCGTGAGGGGCGGGCGAGCCTGGATATTCGTTTGGATGCCGCAAACCCCGGCTATTTGGCGCGTCTTGCGGGCACTGATTTGCGGGTTAACCCTGATGGCGATGTTGAGTTGGATAACGATTTCATCCGTGATTTTGTGATGATCGGGTGCATTGCGTGCGGCTCCCAGCGCCTTAAACCGGATGTGGTGTACTTCGGTGAATCTGTGCCCGCCGAGCGGAAGGAGCGGCTGCGGCACATGCTGGCTGATTCGACTGCTCTGCTGGTGGTTGGCTCGTCGGTGGCGGTGATGAGCAGTTATAAGATTGTGTTGGATACGCTCAGGGCCAATAAGCCGGTTGCCGTGTTGAACGGTGGGCCGGGCCGGGCGGATGCGCGCGCCACCTATCTGTGGCGCACCAATGTGGGGGATGCGCTGGGCCAGCTGCTTGACCGGTTGCAGCTGTGAGTGCTGTGGCCCAAGGCGCCGCCACGCACACAGGAGAAGAATAATAAAGAAATACGCAAAGTGCGCCAAGCACCGGGTTAGAGTATTTCCCCTAATGGGGGCGTAAATTAGCGCAAAATAGTGCGTGTCCTATCGTCGCTATTTGGCCCACACCATAATCGTAGGCCATGTAATATTATTGCTTCGCCGATAGAATATAAGGCATGACAATTCGCACCAAGATTGCCACTTTCGGTATCATAGCCGCGCTTGCGGGCGGCATGGTAGGCACATCCGCTCCCATTGCCTCGGCCGCGCCGGTGGCTGCTCCCACCGCCACCAGTTATTTCAGGGCTGGAGCAACCGTTAATTTCCCCACCACCTGGACGGCGGGGCAACCGCTAACTGTTACCGGGCAGGGGTTTAGAACCAGAAGCGGTCGGTCGGTGACTGTTGTATTGCGTGGCGATGAGGGCGAAATTTACCACGAGGTGCGTCCGGACGCTAATGGAAAATTCACTACTTCTATCCCGTGGTCAAATAGTTTGCGGGCTGGGCAGAGCATTGAGTTTGAGACTTTCGCGTTGACCCGGGGCGGTTTCTACGAGGGCAGTGAGGTTGATGTGCGGGTTGTGGCCGCCCCGGCACGGCAGAACCCTGCCCCGCAGCCGAAGACCACCACCGGTGCAGCCCAGAAACCGGCGGAGAAAGATACGTCTGGTGAGAATAAGAACGGCGGGGGTTCTGACGGCGGCAGCACTTCTGGGGATAAGAATAATAAGGACGGTAACGGCGGCTCTGGTGACAATAAGAACCAGGGCGGCAGCGGCGGCGACAATAACTCCGGCGGCAATAATAATAATGCTGGCGGTGCCCAAAGCGGCGGCAGCGACCCGTCAACCTCGGCACAGGGTGGGCAGCAGGATAGTAACGGGGCCTCTGGCAGCGCTATAGATTCCTCCGAACCGGATGGTCCTTCCGATAAGGTTTCGGCCAGTGCCAGTGAGTCCAGCCCCAGCGCGTCAGCCTCAGCCTCTGCCAGCGGGAATAAGCGTTTTCATAACTGTAAAGAGGTGAAGGACGCCGGGCTGGCCCCTATTCATAAGGACCACCCGGATTTTCAGGAGGGTTTTGACGCTGACCATGACGGTGTGGGGTGCGATAAGCCAGCAGACTTCGGCAACGAGCCTGTGACGATTACCACGGGTGCTGCGGCTGGGGATTCTTCTGCTTCTACGGAGGCCTCGGGTGAGCAGGGTTCTTCCGGGCAGGGGTTTAGCCCGGCAGATCTTGCGGACCCCGGTAAAAACGGGGTTTTGCTGGCTGCCGGTTATGTGCTGATTGTGGGCGGAATTGGTGGAGCAATATTCCTGGCCGTGCGCAAAATGCGTAAAGAGTGATGCCGCTCTCGCGTATAACCCGCTGTGGGTGAATTATTCTCTACATATTCAAGAACGTACCTCTAAGAATGCAAGAGTGTATTGCGGATCAATTTAGAGCACTTATGCGATGAGCCGCCCGCCACAGAGGCCATGTCTTATACCGTTAATATGTTCCTCAAAACCCGCCAGCTCAGGGATATAGCGCGACTAATTTAAGAGTGGGTCTTACGTCTAAGGAAGGTTAACCATATTGACGAACACCATAGTCTTCTGCGTGCAATAACTACATTTAATACTGTGCGTACAGATAAAATTAAGTCATGAGTATTCGCACTAAATTTACTACATTCAGCATCGTTGCCGCACTGGGGTGTGGCATGGTTGGTGCAACTGTTCCCGCTGCTTTTGCAGCACCTGGTTCGGTTCCAGCCGCAGCCGCTCACGTTTACGAAGATGGGGCGAGCCTGCAGTTTCCAGACACCTGGACCGTAGGTCAACCCCTGCACTTTACAGGTACCGGTTTCAAAGCAACTGATGGTTCCCCTTCTATTTTGGCGGTTAAAATCAACGGCGGCCCCGTCAGCGGCGCCCGCTACCTAGAGGTTAAAGCGGATGCGGACGGCAATATTTCCGGATCTATCCCTTGGCAAGAGAACCTTAAAGCCGGGGAAAGCGTCGAAATTAATGTGCTCACCGGCTCGTTGAATAAGAAAGACCGGCAGCGCGGCGGCGTGGCGGCTACGGTGACCGTAGTGGACAATTCGGCTGCCCCGTCTGATTCGTCCGTACCGAAGGACACCCCTTCTGAGACACCTGCACCTTCTGAGAAACCCAGCAGCGTGCCTTCGGAGTCTCCTTCAGCTCCTGCTCCCAGCGCGAGCTCACCCGCTGCTGCCCCATCTGAATCACCCTCTGAATCACCGGCTGAATCGCCCTCGGCAACCCCGAGCGAGACCGCCCCTTCGCAGCAGCCTTCGGCAGCCTCCAGCGAAACCTCATCGGCTTCTGCTGAGGCGTCGGTGAACGCTGGTGCAGATGCAGAAGCATCACCAACCCCGCGTTTTAGGAACTGCAAGGACGTGCAGGACGCCGGTCTAGCCCCCATCCACAAGGGCCACCCGGACTTCCAGGAGAAGTTTGACGCCGACCATGATGGAGTTGGCTGCGAGGAAGACGCTGACTATGAGAACAGCGCCTCCCGCGTGGATTCTAATGGTGGGGTAGCCGCTAGCGACAGCAATAATAATAGTGGCGGCAGTATCTCCGGGCGGCTGGCAAGTACGGGTGCGGCCGGTGTTGCCACCATTGCGGGCTTGGGCCTGGCTGCTGTGGGCGCTGGTGTTGCCGCAATCCTGGTGATGCGCCGCCGTAAGCAGAACTCCTAAGCCTTGATTCCCTAGATGTTGGCTGGTGCGCGTTACCTAATGCGTGCTGCCGTGGAGTATTCCAACCGACAACAATAGTGCAGGTCTCTTGCATACCGCAGTATGGCGGGGCAGAGGCCTGCACTTGTGTGTGGGTAGGGGGGGCACTTTCGGCTTGCGGGAGGGGGCGATGAAGGCTTACAGAAGCTCTTCGGCCAAGAGGTGTAAGGTGCTCTGAAATACAAAGGTACAGCGCATTATGCGTGGGTATAGTGCTCATAGGGGAAATACGCCACGCCGAGCGTAAAATTTCTTGACGATGTGCTGAACGTATCATAAACCTGCAATAAAATAACAATGTATGAATAGATAAACACTATACCCTCAGTATTATAGGAGATATGTGCATTTTTATGTTTTATACCTTTTATAGTGTGTAGTTAAGATGTAGTCTTTTAGAGTGTCTTGATTGAAATACTGAGGATATAAAGGTTGATAGCGCAGGGTGAATTCAGTCAAAAAGTGAATTATTACACGAGGGAGTTTTAATAATACGGTAATACTATCCACACGGTACACATCATTTTCGATAGACTGGTGATATGACATTCCGTAAAAAAATCGCTACTTCCGGCGCTGTGCTCGCTCTTGGGTGCAGTCTACTAAGCAGCTCGGTTTTGGCACCGGCCGCTTATGCAGCGCCAGAACCATCTGCAACGCCTATTGTTAAGGAATACACCGACGGCGCCACCCTTACCTTCCCCTCAACCTGGACTGAGGGTGAACCCCTGGAATTTTCAGGCGTTAACTTCTTTGCCACCGACGGCACCCCCTCAGTACTTGCTGTGCGTCTCAACGGTGGGCCTGTGGGCTCGTCAGACTACTTGCAGTTCGAAGCTGACGCTGACGGTAAAGTGAGCGGCTCTATTCCCTGGCAGGATCGTTATACTGCCGGTTCGACCGCTACCATTAACGTACTCACTGGGTCTTTGAACCCCAACGATAATAAGCGCGGGGGCATAGCTGCTTCTGTGACCGTGGTAGACAAAAACGGCGGTACCGGCAAGGCTAAGCCGTCGGAGTCAGCCTCAGCCGATGCGAACAAGTCTGAAAGCCCCAAGGAAGATCCTTCTAAAGGCGCTAAGACAGAGACTCCCGCTAAAGAAGAAAGCAGCCCCGCAGCTAAGGAAGAAGAAACTCACACCGCTGCTAGCAGCGCCACCACAGAGGCGGATGAAAAGCCGCTAAGCCCGATCAGCAGCAGCGCCAGCCCCACCGCAGTGACCAGCGCATCTTCGAATAACTCGGGCGGGAATATGATGCCGTGGATTGGCTACGGACTGATTGGCGGCGGTGTGGTACTCGCTGCGCTCATCATTTTCTTCAATATTCGGCGCAAATCATAAAATATCGCCTGGCTGGTACTTTATACAGCCACATTGCGTATATATTCATATAAATCCCCCTTTGCACGGAATGCAAAGGGGGATTTTGGATTTGTGGGGATATCCCCACAGAAAAGCATAAAATGGGTCACAGTGTAAACAATTTCGTTCGCAAGAGGCGTTATGTGGGTGTGATTTTTATGCACATAAATGTCAAGGCCACTCTATCTGTAAAGGCTGATTTTAAGCCATAGAACGTAAAGACGCGTTAAAGCCTAAGCCTTAGATTGATAAAATGAGGGGAAAGGTAACAGATATATTCCACTGAGAGTTACCGCTCAAAAACCCACATGAAACATGTGGGAACACAGCACATGAACCACCAACAGAAAGAGACGATACAGGATTAAGACCAGCGTCGTTGGAAAGACATACCTGCGATCTAAGTAGGACACAGCTACGACACAGGATTAAGCGCGAATCTATAAATATCCGAATCACTACACTACAGACGGAGAATCCTATGCACCTAGTGAGTATGGTAATCGCGGACCTTATAGCAATTGCCGCTCTGTGCACCATCTACCTCATCCGCCACAGCCGCCGTGAGCTAGTGGTCTCATACACCATCATTAACTTCGGCGTTTTTGTGGTCACAGAAGCACTCTCATTCGCCTCCGGCACGAGTGCAGGAATGGGGCTTGGGCTATTCGGTGTGCTATCCATCATCCGCCTGCGTTCCACGCCACTGGCACAACGCGAAGTCGCCTACTACTTTGTCTCATTGGCATTGGGCCTCATAGCAGGTGTCAGGCTGGATCCCGAATATATGGCATACGCCCTCATGGCGATGCTCGTTATTATCATGGCCATCGTCGATCTGCCCTTCTTCGACAATAAGCAGAAGACCCAGATCATTACCGTCGATCGTGCCATTAGCGACCCTGAAGAACTCAAAGCATACTTGAACCAGAAGCTCTCCTACGAAGTGCTCAGCGTGAAAGTATCGGAGCTCGACATGGTCAACGACACTACCAGGGCAGAGGTTAGCTACAACCCTGAACCACCGGCAGAAGATACCACCGCAGGACAGGGAAACACCCCCGACTATGCGGTAACTGCCAAGGCGCAGAACACCCCAACACAGCAGGGTGCAGGTGCCACTCAGGGCTATGGCAACCAAGCCCAAGGGTATACCTCCTCGCAGCAAAGCTACGGCTACCACCTGCATGAGGCGTCCCGCAATATCTAAAGGACTCGCGCATATCCTGCTACTTTCGTAGCTCTAACCGACAATACCGACCCGGCACGGCTTCCGCACAGTCACCGGGCGGTGCCCGAAAGGAAAACAGCATCATGGAAATTATTCCCAGCTACTGGCAGAATATTACCCTGAATGAGCTCAACAACAAGGCTGCCATGCAGACCCGCATGGACCGTAAATACATCGTAGACGCAGACTACGCGGCATCGGTACTGGCAGAGCTGCCCGCCGAAGCATCCGTACTCGAAATTGAGGGGCAGCGCGAATTTGCCTACGACTCCGTCTATTTTGATACCCCTAATCTGGTCAGCTACTACGCGGCTGCCACCGACCGCCCCGACCGGTTCAAGGTGCGTACCCGCAGCTACCTCGACACCAACACATGCTTCCTGGAGGTCAAGACCGAAGGCGAACGTGCCATGACCGTGAAGGAGCGCATTCCTTACTCCATTGATGACCGTGACAAGCTCACTGAAGAGGGCCGGCAGTACGTCAACGAGGCACTCTACGGGGTTCTTGACACCCCGGCCATTGAGTTCGAACCGGTTATTAGCACCGGGTATCGACGCACCACCATTTACCTACCCGCCTCGGAGCAGAACCCAGTGGATTCCCGCCTGACCATTGACCGTAACCTCACGTGGACGCCTCTGTCGGATCATGCGCTCTACGCGGGGGTAACCCGGGAAAACTACCACGGGCATAAGGTGGGGGTTGAGTACACGATTCCCGGCACCGTCATTATTGAAACGAAATCCGGCACGGCCCCTTCAGTTGCAGACAAGCACCTGTGGCGTGCGGGCATCCGGCCCGTCCAGATCTCCAAGTTCGGTACTGGTCTGGCGGCACTCAACCCGCAGCTGCCCTCCAATAAGTGGCACCGCATTATTGAGCGGTGGATGAACCTGGTGCCAGCTAAAGTTGCCGTCTAGGCAACCCGCGTCACCGTATAGAAGGGAGAATAACCAACCACAACCAACACTGAACTAAAACCGGCGCAAGAACGAACACATTAAATTGCCGGTGCGAGACGGCACCTGCCGCGCAGAACGTGATAAGGCCCAATGCCTCACACAAAAGCGCAGCAGGTGCTGTACCCTTTTTAGACCACAGTGAATGCTATGCCGCAGGGTTCAGGCGTCACCCATTTAGTATTTTTAAACCCACCTAATGGTAGGGTAGAGTGCGTGGCTTACCGCCACCTAACTCATGGCGCGTATTCGACGGAGCCCCCTCACCCAGGGGGCTTCTAGGGTGCAGCGCGCAGACAACATGCAAATAACCGCCAATAACACCAACCACCGGTAAGGGTACATGGGGAGCCAAGGGTTACCCGTTACCGTTATGGCACGCGTATACAGACACCGATATACGCAGGCAGGAAGAAGACGCATAGTGAAGAAATCCCCTTTAAACGTGGCAGCCTCTCTACCCCTTATTGTGGGTTTGGGACTGGCCGGATGCTCAGGTAGTAATAATGAATCTAGTGCCGCCCCGAAAGACTCCCTAGGCCCGACCAATGCCGCACCCGCTCAACAGGCAAAAGCTCCCTCGGGCAAATATAGTTCGAATACGAAAACCGGCGAAAAAATTAATGCTGAAACCCACCACACCCACGGTAGTCTCACCTGGGATACTGGATCTGAAATCCGCCTTGACCTTGCGAATGAACCTTCCGCTGACGGGGTGAGCGTTGAGGATGGTGCCCTAGTCATTACCAAAGCCGGGAACTACCATCTAAGCGGCGACTACACCGGGCAGGTACGCATTAATACCGCCGAGCCTGAGACAGTGCGGCTCATCTTAGATAATGTGACTATTACTAACTCCACGGGACCGGCTATTACCGCCACCGGAGGCGGCACGACAATCGTATATACGATGGCTGGCACCACCAATACTGTCAGTGATGGAGAGCAGTACACGGTAACTGGTAAGAAAAAACCAGACGCAGCGATCTACTCCACCACGAACCTGACCCTCGCCGGGGAAGGCACGTTGACGGTGAACGGGAACCATGAAGAAGGGGTGCATAGCACCAGCGGGCTGGTAATCTCCAACGGAACCCTGAACGTGAACTCCGTAAAAACCGGGATTAAAGGCAAAAACTATGTGGATATTCTGGGCGGTGAGGTATCCGTCAACTCCCAGAAAGATGCTATTAAAGCCACCAACTCCAAAGAGGAAGGGTACGGGTGGGCTCGTATTACCGGCGGCACCGTGAAGGTTATTGCTGGTGATGACGGACTTAAAGCTATCCGCACCGTTGAAATAGCCGACGGTACGCTCAATATTGAAAAGGCCCGAGAAGGTGTGGAGGGTCAGTACATTAATATTTTCGGTGGTGCGGTATCCGTAAACAGCATAGATGACGGTATTAACGCCTCCCTCAAAGACCCCCTGCCTGACGGGCAAGAGGCCGAGGAAGCCACCGACCCCACACCCGATGGTCAGCCCCAGCAGGAACCCAGCGGCAGCGTGGGAGGGGCACGGGATACCACCGAGGTTATTGACGCCGCCATTAATATCAGCGGCGGACAGGTCACGGTGAATGTTGAGGGTGATGGTATCGACTCGAATGGCTCTCAGACCTATACCGGCGGCACTGTTATCGTTAATGGCCCCCCAACCTACCTGAATAATTCGGTGGATGCCAATGGTGAGCTGCTGCTGAACGGGGTGAATATTGCGGCGGCCGGTAGTGGTGCAGAAATGTTTAAGGTTCCCTCCGAGAAGTCAACGAACGGGTACCTGCGAGTGGTTGATCTGGACGTGTTTACCCCCGGGCGCACAGTGCAGGTGACGGATACCGAGACCGGTGCGGTGGTGGCAAACTATACGGTGGTTACCACCGGCGTGCAGCTGTTCTTCGTCTCGAACCCGTCCCTCGTAAAGGGCAATAACTATACGGTATATACGGTGTCTGGGCCAGTGCAGGAGGGCAGTACGACTCTCGCTCCGGGAGCGGTTGAAGTGGGCACGTACGCCGCAGAATAGCCCAACAATACCTATAAACCCGTTGCGGCAAGGCGGAATAATGGGGCGTGGAGCTGCTGTCTTTCGGCTCGTAGCGGTACGGGGGGGGGAAGGTACACAGTAGAAAGACACGCGATGCTCAAACCGGTGCATCGCGTGTCTTTTTATGTTTATTTATCTATGAATCAGGTTACACAATCCTTCAACTTAATGTACACTCTTAAAGTCTTGAGCGACTGCCGAGACTCCAATAATCACCGAAAGATAACAATAAATATGAAGAAAACAACGGTCAAAACCGTAGCCTCCGTAACTCTGATCACCGCGCTGGGGTTTACCGGGTACCTTGCCGCCAATGGTGCGCCTCCCGTCGCTGCCGCACCCAACGCAGCCGCAGTGCAAAAGCTAGATGCACAAACCCACTACTCCGATGAAGACCTCAAATGGGACTCCTCCGACGAGAAAGCTATTGACCTGGCGAACCCCGCCGCTGCCGACGGGGTAAACGTTAACAACGGCACTATCACTATCACCGCAGACGGTACCTACCGGCTCTCCGGCGAGTACAACGGCCAAGTGAAGATTGAAGCCGGTAAGTCTGATACGGTGCGGCTGGTGCTCGATAACGCGAAGATTACCAACTCAACCGGGCCAGCCATTAATGTGGCGGGCGCTGGTGAAGCGATTATTTACACCGCTTCGGGCACGGCAAACACCATTGCGGATGGGGCTAACTATGCTGCTAAAGGCGCAGATGACCCGGATGCGGCCATCTACTCTACCGCGAACCTGACCCTCGCTGGGGAAGGCAGTCTGTCTGTGAAGGGCTCCTACAAAGCGGGTGTTCACACCACTGACGGGCTGGTGATTGCCAACGGCACCCTTGATGTCAGCGCTACAAAAGCCGGTATTAAAGGCAAAGACTATGTAGACATTGTTGGCGGCACCGTGAAGGTTACTGCTGGGCAAGACGGCATTAAATCCACCAATACCGATGATGAAAACAAGGGCTTTACTCGCCTCAGTGACGGGTCGGTGACTATTTCGGCTGGGGATGACGGGCTCAAGGCCCCGCGCACCCTCGAAATTTCCGGCGGCACCCTGAACATTGAAAAGTCCAACGAGGGTATTGAAGGGCAGTACGTTAACGTCCTTGACGGCGAGGTGACCGTCAATAGCACGGATGACGGCATTAACGCCTCCTTCAAAGACAGCTCCTCTGACACCTCATCCGATACCGCCAGTGGGACGGCTGCCGCCGGGCAGCAAACCCAGCAGAACCAGAACGGTCAGGTGCAGCAGGCCCCGGCGGGCGGGGGAGCCGCACCCGGCGGCAGCCAGGGCAGCACTGGGCAGAACCAGAATATGCCCCAGCCTCCCACTGACGGTGCTATGCCCGGCGGTGGCGGCGGTACCTTCGAGGTAGTGGACGCGGCCATTAATATTAGCGGCGGCACCGTGACGGTCAACGCCGAGGGCGACGGGATCGACTCGAACGGTACCGCAACGTTCAGCGGCGGCACCGTTACCGTAAACGGCCCTGTCGCTGGCGGCAATAACGCCCTAGATTCCAACGGTGATTTGCTGCTGAACGGGGGAACCGTCACCGCTGGCAGCACCTCCGACATGTTCGAAGCCCCCTCATCAGCATCGACCAGCGGGTACCTGAAAATTACTGATTCGTCGGCCCTCACCCAGGGCAGCACCGTTCAGGTGGCAGACTCCTCCGGCGAGGTGGTGGCGAACTATAAGATCACCACGTCAGGGGTGCAGCTGGTGCTCGTCTCGAATAAGAATATTGTCAAGGGGCAAAGCTACACCGTCTCTGTGACCTCCGGCGATGTGGATATTGACTCCACCGATGTGGCGAATGGCGCAACCGAGCTGGGC